>OOCI01001315.1_pt1 | contig 18866 bp, 8 predicted proteins | sample 1671761 | NCBI WGS metagenome assembly OOCI01 (sample SAMN06348190, study PRJEB24527) | human gut metagenome | biome: human gut; feature: ankylosing spondylitis patient; material: feces | host: Homo sapiens | place: China | collected 2015-10
TGCGGCAGTTCACCCAGCAGGATGTGCTGCTAAGCTGCGGAGGCCTGAGCTTCGACACCCGCTCCCGCACCGCCGCCGTCAACGGGCAGACGCTGACGCTGACCCGTAAGGAAACGGGGATACTCGAATACCTGATGGTGCATCAGGGGCGGCCAGTGAGCCAGGAGGAGCTGATGGATCACGTTTGGGACAACAGCGTGGACAGCTTCAGCAATTCCATTCGCGTCCACATCTCCGCCCTGCGCAAAAAGCTCCGCGCCGTGCTGGGCTATGACCCCATCCGCAACCGCATCGGCGAGGGCTATCTGATGGGAGGCGAGGAGGAATGAAGCGGCTTTCCCTGCAGTGGCGCATCACGCTGATGTCCGTCCTGCTCATCGGCATCACCTGCGTGGCCATGAATCTGCTGCTCTGTTCCTCCGGTGTGTACTATATGGACACCATTGCAGACAGCTTACAGGGCGGCGGCACGGTGATCCTGAATGAGGAAGGCGCAGCAAGCTTTGACCCGCAGCTCGTTGCGCCCAGCGAGGAGCTGACCATCGTTGTCGATGGGGCGCAGGGACGCTTCCGCACCACCAACTGGTATATCACGGCTATAGTGACACTGCTCAGCGGCATTTTGGCCTATTTCGTCAGCGGGCGAGCCCTCAAGCCCCTGCACAGCTTCGCCTCTCAGGTAGAGAAGGTACAGCTGAACAATCTGGCGGATGTGAGGATCGATGAGGACGTGCTGCCGGAATTCCGGCAGCTCAGCCACTCCTTCAACCAGATGCTGGAGCGGTTGAACAACGCCTTTACCGCCCAGCGGCAGTTTACCGGCAATGCCGCCCACGAGCTGCGCACGCCGCTTGCGCTGATGCAGGCACAGCTGGAGCTGTTTTCCGCAGAGCACACCGATGTGCTGCCGGAGACAGCGGAGTTTCTCCTGCTTTTGCGGGAGCAGACGGAGAGGCTGACGCAGATGACCAAAACACTGCTGGAAATGAGCAATTTGCAGCAGGTGGCGCGGAACGAGCAGATTCAGCTTATCCCAATGATTGAGGAGATCTTCACAGACCTCGCCCCGCTGGCAGAAAAGCGCGGTGTCACGCTAAAAGCGGAGGGCGACGGCGTTATGACCGGCAGCGACGCGCTGATCTATCGGCTGATCTTCAACCTGACGGAGAACGCCGTCAAGTACAACCGCCCTGGCGGCACGGTGTGGGTCTGCGTCACACAGGAGACGGAAAAAGTCCTGATCCGCGTTTCCGACACCGGCCGCGGCATCCCGGAGGAGTATCAGCGCAGTATTTTCCAGCCCTTCTTCCGGGTGGACAAGTCCCGCAGCCGGGAGTACGGCGGCGTGGGGCTGGGACTTTCGCTGGTGTGGGAGATCGCCGATCTCCACGGCGGCTGCGTCCGGGTAGAGGAGAGTTCAGATGAGGGCACTACTATTGCGGTGGAGCTGCCGATACAGTGAAGCTGCATCTCACATAAAGCAATAAGCCGCGCAGTGGGAGCACCCTTCGGGCGCTCCCGCCTTATCTTAGCATTTTGAATGACTTTGTATTTTCCCAAAGGCCCCCGTTTCGGCGGGGGCCCTTGTCTTTTCACCTTTCGTTTCCCGCTGCGTAGGATAGACTGTACGGAGTCGCCCGGCTCCGCATACTACGGATACGGAAAAGGGAGTGTCTATGCAATCATCTGTCCTTCAGGGGATATTGCTCCCCTTCTGGGGCACGTCGCTGGGTGCGGCGTGCGTATTCTGCCTGCGAAGAGCGCCCTCCGCCGTTCTGCGCCGCGTGTTGGAGGGCTTCGCCGCCGGGGTGATGACCGCTGCCTCGGTGTGGAGCCTGCTGCTGCCCGCTATCGACTGGGCGGACATGGGCCGCTGGTCCTTCCTTCCGGCGGCGGGTGGTTTCTGGCTGGGGGTGCTGTTCCTGCGGCTGCTGGAGCGACTGCTGCCGGAGGCTGTTACCGACCGTTCCACCACCATGACCCTTCTGGCGGTGACGCTGCACAACATCCCGGAGGGGATGGCGGTGGGTGCGGCCTATGCCGGATGTGTGGCGGCAGGAGCCGCCGCGCCCGTTGCGGCGTTTACGCTGGCGCTGGCCATCGCCATCCAGAATGTGCCGGAGGGCGCCATTGTGGCCCTGCCCCTGCGTACCGCCGGTGCGGGGAAGGGGAGAGCCTTTTTGGGCGGCGTGCTCTCCGGCGTGGTGGAGCCCCTGGCCGCCGGCGTGACGGTGCTGGCGGCGGCGCTCATCGTTCCGGCGCTGCCCTGGCTGCTGGGCTTTGCCGCCGGGGCCATGCTCTATGTGGTGGCCGCCGAGCTGCTGCCTACGCGCGGCGACCCCGGCCCGGGGGCGCTGGCTTTTGCCGCGGGCTTTACCGTAATGATGATCCTGGACGTGGCATTGGGGTAGGGAGGAGGGTTGACAACGGCCAATTCCTGTAATATAATGTCGCTGACAAGTAAATAAACAGTCTGTTGATCCAATGTCGCCGGCGGCCGTACAGCCCACCACGGGCCAGGCGTCGGCATAGAAGGAAAGGGGTAGCCAAACCCCGCACGACCGGTACTGTGAGCGCAAGGATGCACCGAAGCGGCGAGAGCCGCCGGGACGAAAGTCCGCCATTGTGGGTAAGCCCATGAGAAGGTAGGCTGCAAACGAGGAGGGATGTCTGTCCCCCGCGGCGCGAGCCAGGAGAATTGCATTGTGTAGGACAAAGTTGCAGCGGGCGCGCTCTCCGTGTGCGGGAATCTTGTACCACCATGTAGATGTACCACGCTGACCTCCTGAACGGGAGGTCGGTGTTTTTTGCACCGCCTTTTTCGCGGCCGGCCCTTTTGGGCGGGCGGCGGGGGCGGCGACGTCTTTCCGCGGTGCAGGGGTCGTATCTATTGCGTTCGCTGTCCGGCTTTGCGCCGGGCAGCGTTTCATTTTCGCGGGACAGAGTGCACTCTGTCCCGTTTTTCATGCCCTGCATGAAAAATATTTCCCTTGCCAGGCTGACACGCTGCCATACACAGCGAAGCGGTGCGGAAAACTCGACTGTCAAGCTGAGGCGCCGTGCGCTTTCCATCTGACCGTGAAACTGTGCAGACGAGTCCCCTTTGTCAAGCTGAGGCGGCCATTGGCCGCGTGCTTTTCCATAAGTGGGGCGGGGATGTTGCCGCATCCCCGCCCACCCCCTCACGTCGACAAAAAATTTACATAAAGGAGAAAGAGATATGAGGAAGAGAGTCATAAGCTGGCTGCTGACCGTCGTGATGGTCGTCAGCATGCTGCCCACCTCCGTGTTGGCCGACACGCTGGCCGCGGATCAGGAGCAGCAGACCCAGCAGGAACAGATAGCTCCGGTGGACACGGAGAACACCGTCCCTGCCGAGGATGAGGAGACGCAGGAGCAGCAGGAGCCCGCTGAGGAAGTGCCTGTGTCCCGGTCTGCCCGCAGCGGCGGCGTGGCGCTGGCGCTGGCGGCGGCAGGCACGGTGCAGAATATCGGCACTGCGGAGAAATTTGCCGAGATGCAGCCCGACGGCACCTATCGGCTGACGGCGGATATCACGGTCACTAAGCCGTATGCCAACGAATTTACCGGCACCTTTGACGGCAACGGCCACACCGTGACGCTGGCACTTGAGAATGAAGCAGGCGAATGTCAAGCGCTGTTTTCAAAAATTGCGGCTTCCGGCAAAGTCCAGAATCTTGGGATTGCGGGAACCGTTACAGGGAAAAAATATGTTGGCGGTATTGCCGGAAAAAATGCGGGCAGCATTGAGAATTGTAAGAATACCGCTGCAATCAAAGGTGCCAGTGCTGATGGCAGATGGATAGGTGGCATTGCCGGAGAAACCTCCAATGGTTCCAAGATTTTAAACTGCTACAACATTGGCACGATTTCCAGCGATCGAAGCGGTAAGGGTGTGTGTTTGGGTGGTATTGCTGGAAATGCTCCCAGTGCAAAAATCAGCAACTGCTATAATGCTGGACAGATAGTAACAAAGTCCACGACAAATTATGGCGCAATTGCTGGTTATGGTTATGGCGTTACCGTTTCTGACTGCTATTTTATTGCTGTTGACGACCTAAAAGGTGTATATGGTGCTGAAACGGAGTCTACTCCAAAATCCGCCGAGGAGATGAAATCCCCCGCGTTTGCAGCCTTGTTAGGCAGCGCCTTCATGGCTAAGGCCGGCGACTATCCCGCCCTCAGCTGGGAGACCCCCACCGCGGCGGTACTCTTTACCATTGCTCCCGCGAATGCTACGCTCGAAATCAACGGCGGCACTTATACCGGTTCCACCACCGTGGCGCTGCCCGCCGCCGGGGAAGCGTATTCCTATACCGTGTCCTGCCCCGGCTACACGACCAAAACCGGCAGCGTGACCGTGACGGGCAACGACAACCCCGTGGCGACTCCCGACAGCGTTACCGTTACGCTGGAGAAGGATGCTGCAAAGTGGGTCACCGTGACCTTCAATGTCACGCCCACGGGTGCGGCCCTGACCGTCAAGCGGGGCGACACGGAGGTCGAGCCGCAGAGTGATGGCAGCTATAAGCTGCTGAAAGGCGTCACGTACACCTATACCGCCGTCAGTGACGACGAGAGCTATGAGCCCGCCGCCGGCGAAGTGACGCCCACCGCGGACGGCATCCAAACCGTGGCGCTGAAAAAGGTGGCAGGGATTGCAGTGACTGCCGCACCAACCAAGAAGGTCTATTACAAGGGCGATACCGAACTTGACCTGACCGGCATGGTTCTCACGGTGAACTATGCTGGCACCGACGAAACCCGCACCATTACCGATGGCTATGCCGCCGCCGGTGTGACCTGTGAGGGCTTTAGCACCGAAAATCCTACAGATAGCCAAACCGTCACTGTCAAGTACAGGGGCAAAACCGCCACCTTTACCATCAAGGTAAATGATAAGTTGAAATTTGCCGATTTCTTCACGGCGATTTCCGGGAGCATCACCGCCACGGATGATACAACTTCTCCCTTTACCCCGGTGCAAAAGCCCGAAGGGAATTATTTGGAGTCCAGCAATACAAGTAACTACTCATCCTCCAAAATCACACTGAAGGCAACGAAGAATGTCACCCTCAGTTTTGATTACTTGGGGAGTGCGTCTTCAAACAGTTATTATTGCTTCACGGTAAAAAAAGGATCTTCTACACTGCTTACTTCTTACAGCAGCAGTGCGTGGAAAAGCTTCAGTGTAGACATGGCAGCAGGCGACACTGTGACGCTTAAATTTGAGCATCCCTATTCGTATGGAAGCCATTATTCTGTGAAGCTCAAAAACTTCACCGTTTCCCCGCTGTACACGCTGACCATAGCGCCGGACCAGACGGACGCGACGGTCACTCTGAAAGATAAGGAAGGCAAAACCGTCTCCGGCAGCAATGGCGTATTCGCCGTAAAAGCCGCGGCGGACTACACCTACACCGTCACCAAAAAGGGCTATGAGCCCGCCACCGGCAAGGTGACCATGAGCGCCGAAAATCAAACGGTCAATGTTACCCTTGTCAAACTGCCGGTCATCACCCTTACCGTGTCTCCCGCGGATGCCACGGTAAAACTGACGAAAAACGGCAGCGCGGTATCTCATGACACCAAGAACGGCGGTGAGTACAAGTATATCGCTGCCAAGAATACGGCCTACACCTACACCGTCAGCAAGTTCGGCTATGAGACGGCCACCGGCACGATCACTGTTGCGACCGCCGATGTGAACAAGACCGTCAAGTTGACCGAGTTGGCAAAGCAGACGGTGACCTTCAACATCACCAAGCCGGAGGGTGTGAACGCCGAGCCTGTCGTCACCGTGAAGTACAACGGTACCAAGGTGTACGAGGGCAGCGGCACGAACTGCACCCTCCCCGCCGGGAACTATACCTACACGGCCAAGTTGGATGGCTGCGATGACCTTTCCGGCAGCTTCACCGTTGCCGCTGCCGCCGTCACCGTGAACTTGCCCTTTGCAAAGAAACTGACCTTTGATGATATCTTCCAAGACATCGAGGGCATCACCGCCACCAATGGCACCAGCGGGTTTAAGCCCGTCAAGGACGCTGCCGGAAACTATTTGGAGAGCAATGGAAAGTATTACGGCACGACTTCCTTGACCCTGACGGCGACAGAGTCCCGCTTGGTGTCCTTCCGGTATCTTGCAAAGGGATATGAAAACAATTGGGATGAGGATAACTCCGCCTTCTTTACCGTGAAAAAGGGTACTACTACTCTGCTGACAGTCTATGAGGAGGACGATTGGAAAACCTTTAGCACGGTGTTGAATAAGGATGAAAAACTCACCTTGTCTTTCAGCGAAAGTGGCAGCAACTACTATGTCCGGCTCAAGGATTTTGCCGCCGCCGCAGCCCATACCCTCACCCTTAAAACTCCCGACGGTGCAACGGTGGTGCTGAAGGACCGTAGCGGCACGGAGATCACCGGCAAAAACGGTACATACACCGTTGCCGCCGGTACCTATACCTACACCGTCAGCAAGTTCGGCTACGAGACCAAGACGGGGAACATCACCGTTAGCGCCGATGTGAACGAGACCGTCACGCTGAGCGAACTTGCCACCCGTACCCTGACCTTTGCCGTAACTCCGGAGGATGCCAAGGTGACCGTGACCCACCCCGTGGGCGGCACCATCAAGCCCGGGGCCGACGGCGGCTACAAACTCTACCTTGGCGAGACGTATGCCTATACCGTCACCAAGGCGGACTATATCACGGTCAGCGGCAGCTTTACCGCTGCCAAAAACGACACCATCAAGGTAACACTGACCTATGCCGGTGCGGGCTGGGACGGCACGACCAAGACCAAGCCCGCGCAGGACGAGAGCGGTGTCTACCTGATCGGCACCGCCGCGGAACTGGCATGGTTTGCCGATGCCGTCCAAAACGGGCAGACCGCCATCAGCGCCAAACTCACCGCCAACATCAACCTCAACGGCAAGACCTGGACGGCCATCGGCACCAGCAGCAATAAGTTCGCCGGCACGTTGGACGGCGATAATTACACCGTTAGTGGTTTGGCAGGAACTGGCGGATTAGTCTATTATTTGAGCGCCAATGGAACTGTCAAGAGTTTGTGTGTGGATTGCGCCATTGACGGTACAAGTAATGTCGGAGGTATTGCGGATAAGAGTGAAGGCCGGATTGAAAACTGCCTCGTCAGTGGTTACATCAAAGGCGGCAATGACACGATCTTTGGTGTTGGCGGTATTGTTGGTCATGGTGTGGCAGGCAATGTCATTAGTGGCTGCGTGAGCACAGCGGATATTCTGTTCAAGTACTCCCGGTATGCGGTGCAAAATGGCGCGGGAGGTATCGTGGGTTATACTTACGGTACCGTAGAGAACTGCTATTTTGCGGGGAACGTCCACACTAACGCAAAGAGTGTTAGCGCTGGCGGATTTGGCGGACTTGTCGGCTCTGCGCGCAGTAATGCTGTTATGAAAGACTGCTACACTGTAGGTGCTGTCACCGGTCCGGAAAGCAGCTTCGGTGCGGTGGTAGGCAAGGTGAACTCCGGCGCCACCATCACCAACTGCGCTTATCTGGACACCGTCGCAACACAGGCCGCGGCGGATGGCACCACCAGCGGCATGACTGCCCATACCGCGGACTATATGCGCTCCGCGGAGTTCGCCGTGGACATGGGCATGAATCAGGATGACGGTACCCTCAACGGCGGGTTCCCCGTTCTGCCCTGGCAGGGCGGCACCGTGCTCTCCGCCGACGACCTCAAGGCCGCTGCCGCCGCCGCCAACGCCTTGCAGCTTCGCGGCATGAGCGCCGCCGATGCCGCCAAGAAAGCCAAGGCCGACTGGTATGCCGAGAATGTGCTGGGACTCTATGACCTTACGGACTATAACGATAAGGCCGATCTCTGCGAGGAATACGGCATCGAAGCGCCCGGCGAAGCGGTCACGAACCCGCACGACTACTTCCTGACCGCCCTGCAAAAGCACTTCTATAAGGAACTGGGACTCGATGCCGAGAATGCAGACCTTCTGAAGGCCGACGCCTCCGGCGTCTATCAGCTCCGCGGCCTTACCCCGGTGAGCGGCGACCCGGAGGAGGAAGAGAGTGCGCAGACCTATACCGGCTTCCTGACCCTGCCCAAGAGCGTCACCGTTCCCGTGGACGGCAGTGGAGAGAAGACCGTTTCCCTCACATGGACGGCGGATAACGCTCTGGTGAACACCGCCACCGGCGCGCTCACCGTGCCTGCGGCGGATAAGGTCACGGTGACCCTCACCGCCACTCTCCAAAGCGGCGCGGCCACGAAGGTCAAGACCTTCAAGTTGTGCCTCTGGTCCGAGAATGCGGAAAAGGTGCAGACTCTGGAGGATATTGCCGCCGAGTTCACGCGCAAGAATATTGCCGTGCAGCCCCTGGAAGGCGTGGGGCTCTATAATGAAAAGAACATCACCCAAGCCTTCCACCGCCTGCTGAGGGAACAGGGCTACGCGGATGTGGCGGACAGGGCCGAGATCACCTATGTCAACGGCAGCGCCAAGGCCAACGGCTTTGACGATACCAAGGTAAAGTACATTGCCGACAACGGCGACATCACCTACTTCACCGGCGACGGCACCGCCCGCCAGACCGTGCAGTACACGGGATTGAAGTTCCGCATCACCTATGCCGGGGTCACCAAGGAGATCACCCTGCGAGGCACCGTGGGACGCAGCGCCGATGCTGTGCAGAAACTGGTGGAGAGCGCCGCCGAGTCCCTGAACTGGGAACTCATCCGCGGCGAGAATACCAACGGGGCCACCCAAAGCGAGGTGGCGGGCTGGACGCTCTACACCGTGAACGACCGCATCACCTCCAACCTCACGCTTCCCTCCAGCATTGCGGGGCGCTATGATGTGAAGGTGCAGTGGGGCACCCGGAACACCGAGTGGCTCTACATCACCAACGGCACCAACGGCGCCGGCGTGGGCACCGTCAACCGCCCCCTGCAGCCCGCCGACGGCGCGCCGCTGCCCGAGAAGGCCGGCAAGTTCCGGCTGATCGCCCGCGTGACCTATGACGGCTTCGATGACTACACGCTGGCGCACATCACCGGCGACGACGGCGTGGAGGTCTATGCCGATGTGTTCTTTGACGCCACCGTTGCGCCCTTCGACAGCAGCGTGACCAGCGAGATGCAAACCGCTCTGGCGGAGAAGTATCAGGGGCTCCTGCGTGACTTTGTGGATAAGACAAAGCCCGTGAATTTGGATGCCGTCAGCGACGATATGCAGATGCCCAGACCCGCTCTTCTGGAGCAAGCGGGCATCATGAGCGACAGCTATAACCAGAAGGTCACGATGGTGAGCCTCACCCCGGATGTGCTGGACTTCAACGGCTATCACGCCATGGTCTACCGCCCGCTGCCCGGCGAGGAGCCGGTGGAGGCGAAGTATGTGGTGACCATCACCACCCGCAGCTCCGGCCTTCTGCTGGCGCGGCAGGAGTTTACCTTCACCATCGCGCCCTTTGAGGAGCAGGAACTGAAGGATGCCGCCGCCTTTATGACCAAGGCGCTGACCGGGGATGTCTACTGGGACGGTATCAAGAACAAGAATACGGATAAGACCAAGGTCACCTCTGACCTGTACCCCTTCGCTGAGATCTGCAAAAACAAGGACGGCACGCTGAAATACGTCCGCGGTACGGTGAATATGACCTTCGACGGCATCGAGGCCGACGATATCCCCGGCTGGCTCGATACGGAGAAGTACCGCTGCTTCCGATCCTCCCGACCCTCCGTCATCGAGAATGAGCTCCTGCGTGTGCACCAGCCGGAGTACAATACGACAGTTAGGCTGGACAGCGTCCTGACCTACACCAAGTACGCCCAGTATTGGGAGAAGTTCGGCATCAACGGCACCGAGGAGACCAAGGAACGCTACAAGGACTTTGCCCAATTCTACAAGCAGCCCATCCACATCGACCTGACGGTGATCGGCGAGAAGAACGCCGTTGACCCCAACGAAAATCAGACCCTCACCGTGAAGGTCAAGGTGGACGGCTACAACAAGAACGGCCATACCTTCCGGGGAATCTCCGACTTTACCTTCACCGGCAAGGCCAACGAGGATCCCACCGCTTGGGACGCTGTGAAGGCGTGCTTGGGCAGTGCCAACTACACCTATACCGGCAGCGGCACCTACATCAAGAGCATCACCGATGCGGCGGGCAACACCCTCAAGGAGAAGGGCGACGGCAAGTCCTCCGGCTGGATGTTCGGCCTCGCCGTCAAGGGCGGCACCGAGACCCTGCCCAAGACCACGCTGGACAACACCTATCTCAAGGACGGTGACACCCTGCGCCTGTTCTTTACCGACACCTATATTCCGCTGGACCCGACGGATCCCACGGTGCCCGGTACGGAAGTGCCCGGCTTCGATGAGGCGTATGCCGGCGCCAAGGCGTATATCCAAAGTGCGGTGAGCGCCCCGGTCGTCAGCTATCTCTTCGGCGAATGGGCGGTACTGGGACAGGCTCGCGCCGGCGTGGAGCTGTCCGATGCATACATTCAGGCCTACTACGATAAGGTTGTGGCCTATGTGCGGAAGAATATGGGCGCGGACGGCGTTCTTCGCGATCCCGAGAGCCATAACCCCGCCATCACCGACAATGAGCGTATTGCCCTGGCCCTTACCGCCATCGGCAAGGACCCCGCCAACGTGAGCGGCAAAAACCTGCTGGCAGCGCTGCAGGACAAGGATATCATGAAGGTCACCGATACTAGTTACACGGATATCAACGGCCTCGTCATGGGTCTGCTGGCGCTCAACAGCCGCAATTACACCTCCGACACCTCCTGGCTGGTGCAGGCCATTCTGGGCCAGCAGAATGCGGACGGCAGCTGGAGCGCCAGCGCCGACACAAAATCTGTCGGCGACGTGGACATGACCGCCATGGCGCTGCAGGCGCTGGCACCCTACTATAAGGACGGCGGCAATGAAACCGTGAACACCGCCGTCAATAAAGCGCTGCAGTGGCTGTCCGACAAGTACAAGGGCACGGGCTATACCAGTGCGGAGAGCTGCGCGCAGGTGGTCATCGCCCTCTCTGCCCTGAATTTGGATGCCAACACGGACGCGCGCTTTACCGAGACCGTGGAGGGGAAGACCCTGAGCGTGCTGGGGAACCTCCTGCAGTACCGCGTGGCGAAAAGCGGCGGCTTTAAGCATCAGTTCGCAGACAAGGCCGTCAACGAGATGGCCACGGAGCAGGCGCTTTGCGCCATGGCCGCCTATGCGCGCTTTACGGAGAAGGCCAACGCCCTCTACGACATGACCGACGCCGCCTGCGCCCATCGCTTCGGCGAGTGGAAAGTGACCGTGGCCGCCACCTGCACCAAGGACGGCGTCAGCCGCCGGATCTGCTCTATTTGCGGCGCCGTGGAGGAAAAGTCCGTTCCCGCGCCGGGACACAACTTCGGCGCATGGACGGTGACCAAGGCGGCCACCTGCACCGAAAGCGGTATCAGCACCCGTAAGTGCAGCGTTTGCGGCACGGAGGAGACGATGATCGTCCCGTCTCTGGGGCACAGTATGACTGCCACGGCGGGCAAGGCTGCTACCTGCACCGAGGCAGGCAACAGTGCCTACTGGTCCTGCTCCCGCTGCGGCAAGTTCTTCAGCGATGCGGCGGGCAAGACCGAGATCGCCAAGGACAGCTGGGTCATCGCGGCGCTGGGGCATGACAAGGCCACCCGCGCTGACGTGGCGGCTACCTGCTACGCCTCCGGCCGTACGGCGGAGACCTACTGCAAGCGCTGCGGACTGGTTCTCACTGCCGGCACGGTCATTCAGGCTACCGGAAAGCACACCTATGAGAACGGCGTCTGCTCCACCTGCGGCGTAAAGAATCCCTTGGCGGACGTCAAGGGCGACACCATCAAGGTGGACAGCAAAGACAACAAGACCGCCGCGGGCGGCGGCTTGGTCATCAAGGCCGACAGCACCATCACCGACGAAGTGCTGGCGGATATCAAGGCGGCGGTGAGCGACGGTGCGATCACCGTGACCGTGGAGGACAGGTTCCAGCCCACCAACGAGCAGAAGGCTGCCGACGGCGGCAAGAGCGCCCTGACCGAGGCGGCCAAGAACGCCGCCACCGGCGATGCTAAGCAAGAGCTGACCAAGCTGGCCGAGAAGCTGGACGCCCTGCGCGGCGACAAATCCCGTAAGAACGCGCAGTTGGAGAAGGTCGTGGACGTGACTGTGGCGCTGGTCAAGACAGAAGGGAACGAGATCAAGACCGTGGCGCAGCTTATCGAGCTGCCCCACAGCGTCACCGTGACCATCCCCATCACCGACGAGCTGTACGCGGCCCTTCAGGGCAAGCGCGTCTGCGTGGTGCGCAGCCACACGGATAGCAGCGGCAATGTGACCACTGCCGAGCTGTCCGCTACGCTGGGCGGCACCAAGGGCAATTATGTCCTGACCTTCCAGACGGACAAGGCCTCCGCGTTCGCTATCGTCTCCTATGAGACGGTGTCCTCCGGGTACTACTACGGCGGAAGCGGTACGGCCGACAGCGGCAAGACCGACTCCGCCAACACGGCGGACGACAGTCAGATGGTGCTGTGGCTGGGCAGCGCGGTCCTGGCGGCGGCAGCCGTTGTGGTGCTGACCCGGAAGAAGCGCGTTTCCAAGTAACAACAGAACAGCCGACGCAGGGGCGCGAAAGCGCCTCTGCGTATGGCGCTTTTATGAGGAATGAGAGATATGAAGAAAAACCACCGATTTTGGCTGTTGGCGCTGGCGCTGTCCCTGCTGCTGACCTGCGCCGCCTGCGGAAAAAAGACCGTATCGTACGCCCCCGGCAACATTCCCACGGCAACGCAGGAGCAGACCGCGGACACCAGGAAGGACGACACAGCTGAAACGGGCACCACCAAGGCTGACGGTAAGCAGGACGCGGCAAAGACTGAGGATAAGACCGCGGACGATAAGAAGCCTGACAAGCAGAAGTCGGCTGATGATGCCAAAAAGGCCGAGGAGGACGCCAAAAAGCAGGAGGAAGCCAAGCGCCTGGAGGAGCAGAAGCGGCTGGAAGAAGAGAAGAAACAGCAGGAACAGGAGCAGCCTTCTGCGCCGGACCCGGACCCTGCGCCTGCACCTGACCCTGCGCCGGCGGCGTCCGTATCGCTGTACATCTCCTGTGCCACGGTGCTCAATAATATGGACAAGTGCTCCGACGGCGTGAAGGGCCTTATCCCCGCCGACGGCGTGATCCTGTCCGCCACGGTGACCATCACCGAGGGTGAGTCTGTCATGTCCGTACTGAAGCGGGCCTGCGGTGACGCGGGTATCCCGGTGAGCTCCAGCGGCAACTATGTCAGGGGCATCAACGGCCTGTTCGAAAAAAATGTGGGCAGGAGCTCCGGCTGGATGTACTGCGTGGGGGGAACTTTCCCCAACTATGGCGCGGACAGCTATACGCTCTCCGGCGGCGAGAACATCCAGTGGCTCTACACCTGTAATATGGGTGCAGACGTGGGCAATACCTACATGGGCTGACAAAAGGGCGGCTTTTGCCGCCCTTTTTCCGCACGCAGGATTGACGTATCCCCTGGCGGCAGGGTATAATCAAAAGGTTAAGACAACGATTTTCAGGAGGTGATCCCATGGACGATACGCTGCGCACTTGCCATCCGGCGGTGAGCTTTGCCTATTTCGCCCTGGTCATCGCCTGTGCGATGCTGCTGATGCACCCGGTGTGCCTGGTTCTGTCGACGCTGGGCGGCGGGTGGTATGTTGCCCGTCTGCTGGGCGGCAAGGGCCTGCGCCGCCACCTGCTGTGGCTGCTGCCCATGGCCCTTCTGGCGGCGGCCCTGAACCCGGCCTTTGTCCACCAGGGCGTCACCATTCTGGCCTACCTGCCCTCCGGCAATCCCCTGACGCTGGAGAGCCTGCTCTACGGTCTGGCCGCCGGCGCCATGCTCAGCGCCGTGGCGCTGTGGTTCGTCTGCGTCACCGATGTCATCACCTCGGACAAGGTGGTGTACCTCTTTGGCCGCGTCATCCCGGCGCTGTCCCTGCTGCTGAGCATAATCCTCCGCTTTGTACCCCGCTTTGTCCGGCGGCTCCGTGCCGTGGCGCAGGCCCAGCGGCATCTGGGCCGTGATACCCAGACCGGCGCCCCGGCCCGGCGCGTCAGAAGCGCCCTTCGTGTGTTCTCCATCGTTGTCACCTGGAGCCTGGAAAGCGGGCTCATTACCGCCGATAGTATGCGCTGCCGGGGCTATGGCCTGCCGGGGAGGACATCCTTCTCCCTCTACCGCTTTGACCGGCGTGACGGTGCCGTCGCCCTCTGGCTGGCCTTCTGCGGCCTGTATCTGCTGGGCGGCGGTCTGGCCAGCGGCCTGCGCTTTCAGTATTACCCCATGCTGCTCAGCGGCTCCGTCACACCGCTGACGGTCAGCTTTTTCGTCGTTTACAGCCTGCTGTGCTTTACGCCGGTGCTGCTGGACACCCTGTCCCGGCGCCGCTATCTTGCCCGGAAAGGAGGGACGCCCCGTGCCTGAACTGCTGCGCTTGGAGCATTTTGGTTTTACCTACCCCCAGCAGCCCTGCCCCGCGCTGGCGGATGTGTCCCTCACGGTCCGTCAGGGTGAGTTCTGGGTCCTCTGCGGCGCCTCCGGCTGCGGCAAGACCACGCTTTTCCGCCAGCTGAAGCCCGCCCTGCGCCCCCACGGTGCGGCCGAGGGCCGTATCCTCTTCGACGGGCAGCCGCTGGATGACCTGCCGCCCCATCGGCAGGCCGCCGATATCGGCTTCGTCCTTCAGTCCCCGGAGGAGCAGACCGTCACCGACAAGGTCTGGCATGAGCTGGCCTTCGGACTGGAGAGCCTGGGCTGCGACACGCCCTCCATCCGTCGCCGCGTGGCGGAGATGGCCTCCTTCTTCGGCATCCAGGACTGGTTCCATAGGAAAGTGGACGAGCTCTCCGGCGGCCAGAAGCAGCTGCTGGCCCTGGCCTCGGTCATGGTGCTCCAACCCCGACTGCTGATTTTGGATGAGCCCACCAGCCAGCTGGACCCCATTGCCGCTGCCGACTTTTTGCAGACCGTGGGCCGCCTGAACCGCGAGCTGGGCATCACCGTTCTGATGACGGAGCACCGTCTCGAGGAGGCGTTGCCCCTGGCCACCCACGCCGCCGTGCTGGACGGCGGCCATCTCCTCTGTGCCGGCGCGCCGGAGGCGGTGTGCCGTTCCCTGCGGGGCCGCGGCCACGATATGTTCCTGGCCATGCCCGCCGCCGTCCGTATCTGGGCCGGGGTGGACAGCGACGCGCCCTGCCCCATCACCGTCCGCGAGGGCCGCGATTTCCTGTCCGGCTGGTGCGATGAACACCCCCTGTGCCCGCTGCCGCCGGAGCCGGTGTATCCCGCCGGGGATACCGCCCTTGCCGGCGCGGGTCTCTGGTTCCGCTATGAGCCGGACCAGCCGGACGTGGTCCGCGGTCTGGACCTTCAGGCCCGCCGGGGAGAGCTGCTGGCCCTGCTGGGCGGTAACGGCGCGGGCAAGTCCACCACCCTGGGCCTGCTGTCCGGTGCGCTGACGCCCCAGCGGGGCACCGTGACCCATACGGGCCGCATCGGCGTTCTGCCCCAGGACCCGCAGGCTCTGTTCGTGAAAAACACGGTCCGTCAGGACCTGTACGAGTCCTTTGACGGCACGGACCTCCCCAAAGACCAGCGTGACCGCCGGGTAGAACAGGTGACGGCCCTCTGCCGCCTGACCGAGCTGCTGGACCGTCATCCCTATGACCTCTCCGGCGGCGAGCAGCAGCGGGCCGCCCTGGGTAAGGTGCTGCTGCACCAGCCGGATATCCTGCTGCTGGACGAGCCTACCAAGGGCCTGGACGCCGCCTTCAAGCAGTCCTTTGCCGCTATTCTTTCCGCGCTGACCGCTGCCGGCACGACGGTGGTGATGGTCAGCCACGACGTGGCCTTCTGTGCCCGGTATGCCCACCGCTGCGCCCTGTTTTTCGACGGCAGCATCGTCGCGGAGGGCACACCCCGTGACTTCTTCTCCGGCAACAGCTTCTATACTACCTCCGCTAACCGTATGGCCCGGGACGTCTGCCCCTGTGCCGTCACGCCGGAGGACGTGATCGCGGTCATCGGCGGGACCGTTCCGCCCCAGCCGGAGGTGCCTGCCGCCTGGCAGCCCCTGCCTCCGGTGGCGGAGGAGTCCGCCGCCTGGAAGCCGAAAAAGCTCCCCTGGTGGCGCAGGACCATCGCCGCCGTATGCGGTGCGGGTGCGCTGGCGATCTTCTGGCTGGCGGCCAAGCACACCGACCTCACCGCCCTGGTGGGCGGCGGCACGCTCTCCCAGGCCGGCTGGCAGGCCCTGGGCCTTTACGGCCTGTTCATCGCCCTGCTTTTCGGCTGTATCGCCGCCATCGGCCGGCGCTCCAAGCCCCTGACGCTGCTCCAGACCCCGGTGCAGAAGCGAAGGCTCTCCCACCGTACCCGTCTGGCGGCGGTGCTGATATTGCTGTGCATCCCCGCCACGCTGTATCTGGGCTTTTTCTACCTGGGCAACACTGCCTACTACCCCATCGCCTTCGCCGTGCTGCTGGAATGCATGGTGCCCTTCTTCCTGGTGTTCGAGGGACGGAAGCCCCAGGCCCGTGAGCTGGTGCTGGTGGCCTCCCTCTGCGCCCTGGGCGTGGCGGGCCGCGCCGCCTTCTTCATGCTGCCTCAGTTCAAGCCCGTCCTGGCTCTGACCATCATCTCCGGCGTGGCCCTGGGCGGCGAGACCGGCTTCCTGGTGGGCGCCATGACCATGCTGGCCAGCAACGTTCTGTTCTCCCAGGGTCCCTGGACGCCCTTCCAGATGTTCGCCATGGGCATCATCGGCTTCCTGGCGGGCGTATTGTTCCGCCGGGGCTGGCTGCGCCGCAGCCGCGCCGCCTTGTGCGTCTTCGGGGCCATCTCCGCCGTGCTCATCTACGGCGGCATCATGAACCCCGTCTCCGCCCTGCTCTATGCCCGCACGCTGGAGTGGAAGGTCATCGCCGCCTACTATGTCACCGGCTTTCCCATGGACTGCGTCCACGCCGCGGCCACAGTTTTCTTCCTGCTGGTGCTGGCGGAGCCCATGCTGGAGAAGCTGGACCGCATCAAGATCAAATACGGCCTAGTGGAATGAGCAGACGCGCCCACCCCGACGGGGTGGGCGCGTCCGCGCGGTGCAACTTCAGGTTTCCCACCTTTTTTTCCGCCGCAACCCAAGGCTGATAGACAATCTGCCCGATCTGCTGTATAATAGATCCAAACACACAGAAGGGAGGACCGCCTATGCCTGCCATCCGCTGCAAGGCCTGCGGCAAGACCTATGATTCCCGTGAGGGCTTCTGCCCCAAATGCGGTGCCTATAACCGCCCGCCCCGCCGGGAGTGGGTGGACGCCGGCGGCGACGTCCACTACGCCGAACAGGAGAAGGTCTGCTACGAGCAGAAGGAGTGCCACGAGGAGAAGGTTTGCTATGAAAACCAGACCCGCCGCCCCAGACCCCATATCCGCCGCCCTGCCGCTGGTAAAAGCCCATCCTCTGCCGCGACCTTCATCGCCGTGGCCGTGGCCGTGATCGTGCTGTTTGCCGTGCTGCGCGGCGTGTCCGGTGACATCTTTGACCGCAATGAGCCGATGCCCGACTACGGCTGTGAGCAGGTAGCACCCGCCGAGGAGATCGAAGCAACGGTGCGGGAGTACGCGGAGATAGGAGCGAGCTTCTATCTGGAGGATTCTGCCTTCGCCGTGGCAAGTCTCAAAGCGGACTGGGAGAGGGATGTCCTCACCGTCTATGTCGTAGAGGGCGACACATATCAAACATTCCCTTACCTGGTGCAGGTGGACAGCGATGGCTTTGAAAACTGGTACTATCCCGAGGATGTTGTCGTCTCAGACACCGACGACGATGTGTTCATATGCACGTATGACCTGTCGATGCTGGAGGAGCTTACGGAGGAGACTTACCTGCTCTTCTCCGGCATGGATAAAGAGGTCGTCGTTCCCGTTGACCTTGCACAATGGTGATACAAAAGCCTCCCCTGTGGGGGAGGCTATTTGCTCTATATAGACAGGCCCTCCGGCGAAGCCGGGGGGCCTGTTTCTCAGAACTTATCCTTATTGAATATCCGCAGGATCTCGTCGAAGGACTTGTCCATCTCGTCCTGACCCTGCTCACCCTTCACCTCGTCCAGGGGCTGGGGCGCGCCGCTGTTCTCCGTCTGTGCGGGCTGGGTCACAGCGGCGGCGTTGGCGGCCTGCTGCGCCTCGTCAAAGCCCGTGGCGATGACGGTCACGCGGATCTCATCGTCCAGCGTCTCGTCGAAGGCGGCGCCGAAGATAGTCAGCGCGTCGGGATGCACCGCCTGCTGCACCAGCGTGGCGGCCTGCTCCACCTCCTCCAGACCGATGTCCATGGAGCCGGTGACGTTGATCAGCACGCCCCGTGCACCGTTGATAGAGGTCTCCAGCAGGGGGGAGGAAATGGCCATCTTGGCGGCCTCCTCGGCCTTGCCCTTGCCGGCCGCGCGGCCCACGCCCATGTGGGCCAGACCTGCGTCCTTCATAATGGCGGTCACGTCCGCGAAGTCCAGGTTGATGAACCCGGTGTCGCGGATCAGGTCGGAGATGGACTGCACCGCCTGGCGCAGCACGTCGTCCGCGATCTCAAAGGCGTTGGCAAAGGTGATCTTCTGGTCGGTGGCGTATTTCAGACGCTCGTTGGGGATGATGACCAGCGAGTCCACCTTGCTCCGCAGCTCCTCAATGCCCTGTTCCGCCTGGGTCATGCGGCGGCGTCCCTCAAAGCCGAAGGGCTTGGTCAC
>OOCI01001321.1_pt1 | contig 18843 bp, 18 predicted proteins | sample 1671761 | NCBI WGS metagenome assembly OOCI01 (sample SAMN06348190, study PRJEB24527) | human gut metagenome | biome: human gut; feature: ankylosing spondylitis patient; material: feces | host: Homo sapiens | place: China | collected 2015-10
GGGGGGGGGAAGCACCGGACTGGTCCGGTGTTTGATGTCAGTCCGCAACGAGGATCAGGTCGCAGTCGATGAGTCTGTCCTCCAACTCGCAGTCCTCCCACACATCTCCGTTGTACTCGACATCGTGCATCTCGATCCAGGAATCGATGACGATTCCCGTGTCGGGGTCCACGATGAAGGTCCTCTCCCCGATGTCGCCGCTCTCGGGGTCCTGATACGGCATCACGTAGACGTCGCACATCATCACACCCCACTGGGTGCTGATAGCCTTCGATTCCACGAGCGTGGAAGCGACGATGTCCTCCTCGGTCATCATGAGTCCCGACACGAACTGTTCGACGGTGACGGGTTCCTCGCCGTCGATCAAGTTGAGAGTTCCGTCCTCATTGACGGAATCCACAGTCATGGTGGTCGTCCAACTGCCGGAAATGAATCCCTCATCGGAGGTGTAATCATACAGGTGCTCGTAGGTGTACGTGCTGCCGACCTCAGGCGGAGCCAACCCTATTTTCACGAATTCCGGGTCCAGGGGATCGAACACGGATGTGCCGGTCATGACAGTCCGGTAGGTGTCCCCATCGTAATCGGTGCTATCGACAATCAGGACAAGGTTGGTGTCCGGCTCCACATAGTATACGAGAACCGACCAGTAGTCGGTTGTGAGGTAGACGTCGCACTCGATGTTCCCCAGGAACGTGTCCACGGTCTCGGACCGCAGGTACTCGACATTCTCATCACTGGGGTCTACTATCGTGAAGAGGAACCCGTATGAGACGGAGACGGTGTATTCGTCGGAAACGTTCATCTCGTAGTAGTTCACCGCCTGGACGCTCTGCACAGTGTACCTATCGACGTAGCCCGAGTCCAAATGGTCGTACTCCACCCAGTCGCCAACGACCAGGTAGTCTCTCATTTCCAACTTATCATCGGAATCCATTAGGTATGTGCCGTAGCTTATGCCGGCAACGGCAATCGCCACAACGACTATTATTGCCACGGATTTCGGATTCATGGGTGTTAATCGACTTGTGGTTTTAAAATACGGCGGATGGGGCCGATGTGATGGGCAGGGTTTTTCGGTCGGATCAGGGGGTATTCGGTCACCCCCCGATTCCGTTTATATACGGTGTCGGGAATCGAAGACCGATAAGATGACAGCACCGGGCGACACCTACGAACGCGAGCTGAAGGCGCTCCTCGCCGGCGACAAGAGGGCCGTGGAGAGGATGGTCAAGACATGCAACGCCATGGAGACGGCGGCCTACAACTCGATGCTTCAGGAGCCCTTCCTCGTCATCCGCGCCGCCGGGTCCCTCGGGGTGGACCTCGTCGCTCTCCGCTGGGACTTCTCGTTCCCCATAGAGGTCAAGAGCTCCTCAGACCCCGTCATGCACTTCAGCAAGAGCCAGAGGCTGGTGGAGCAGGCGGACACGATGCTGGGCGAGTGCAACCGCTGCCATCTGGTCCCGATCTACGCCTACCGCCTCAAGGGTTTCAGGGGGGACCCCTGGAGGGTCTTCACGATCCCGAGCGACCACGAGTACAAGGGCAGGCACTCCACGCTCCATAGGAGGTTGCCGAAGCTCGAGGTCTCCAACAGCGGGAACTACATAATGAGGTGGGAGGACGGCATGAAGCTGTCCGACTTCCTCCTGTACACCGGCATGTCCGACTACCACAGCACGGACTGAGTGGAACCGCCGTCAGAACTCATAGGGCTCATCACTGGTCAGCCTCGGTCAATCATCATCCGGTTCCGGTTCCGGATGATCGATGCGTCCGGTGTAGTTATCGCTTTTGGAGAAGTGCGGCCGCTTTGGTCTTTTGCCCCGCGGCGTGAACACGGGACGGATTTGAGGAGATAGACTGCGGCCGAAATATGAATCCACTTCACGGTCCTTAAAGGTTGAGCCAGACTGTTGGAAGAACCGTTCAGGACCCATCCAACTCACTGTCGCGGCCGACGATCCCAGGACCAAGAGCCAGGATGAGGTCACTTCCTGAGTTTCATTAATAAGAAAAAACGCGATTCACCCCCAACGGCAGGATTGACCATGGACGACCTATTCAAGCAGACCGAGGTGGTGAACAGCCTCCTCGCCAGATACGGCGTTAAGTTCGGAATCTACAAGGACGGGACATTCAGGGAGCAGCTGTTCCCCTTCGACCCCATACCCAGGGTGATCTCCAAGGAGGAGTTCGACTACCTCGAGAGGGGACTAAGGCAGCGCGTGGACGCTCTCAACCGCTTCCTTGCCGACATCTACGGGGAGAAGCGCATCATCAAGGACGGAGTGGTCCCGGAGGAGTTCGTGTTCACGTCGTCCGGATTCCTGAAGGAGTGCGACGGCATAGTCCCGCCCAAGGGGATCTACAGCCACATCTCGGGCATCGACCTGGTCCAGGCCAAGGACGGTACATGGTATGTCCTTGAGGACAACCTCAGGGTCCCGTCCGGGGCGTCCTATCCGCTCATAGCAAGGCAGTTCACCAGGATGGCCAGCCCGTCCACGTTCAAGCACTACCCCGTTGAGGACAACAGGGACTACGCGGTCCTCCTCAAGAGGACCATGGACAACGTCAACACCGGCGGGATCAACGTCATCCTCACGCCTGGGCGCTACAACGCCGCGTACTTCGAGCACTCGTACCTGGCCGAGCAGACCGGCGCCGTCCTGGTGACCGGGCAGGACCTCACCGTCGAGGACAACGTCGTCTACTACACGGACTACCACGGCGGCAAGCAGAGGGTAGGTGCGGTCTACAGGAGGATCTCCGATGACTACCTGGACCCGATGGTGTTCGTGGACGACTCGGTCATCGGTGTGCCGCACATCATGTCCGCCTACAAGGCGGGGAACGTCGCGCTCATCAACGCTCCCGGGAACGGCATCGCGGACGACAAGGGGATCTACTACTTCGTCCCGAAGATGATCAAGTACTACCTGGGAGAGGAGCCCATACTCAACAACGCCCCCACGTACCTCCCGTTCTACGAGGAGGACAGGGAGTACGTCCTCGAGAACTTCGACAAGCTGGTCATAAAGGACGTCGCCGAGGCTGGCGGATACGGCGTTGTCTTCGGCAGCAAGCTGGACGCTGAGCAGAAGGCCGCCCTCATCGACCTGATCAAGAAGGAGCCCAGGAGGTTCATCGCGCAGGAGGTCATCGACTTCAAGGACCTGGACATCCTGGAGGGAGAGCAGAGGGTCTTCAGGAAGGCCGACCTCCGCGCGTTCGTGCTCACGGCCGACCAGACGATGGTCTGGAGGAGCGGGCTCACCAGGTTCTCCAGGAACCCCGACTCGTTCATCGTCAACTCCTCCCAGGGAGGGGGTTTCAAGGACACATGGGTCCTTTCGAGGTGATCCGAATGAGCAACATTACCACTGAGAAGGCGAACGAGCTCTTCTGGCTCGGAAGGTACGTGGAGCGCGTCTACACCACCAGCATGGAGTTCTTCAGGGGATACGACAGGATGATCGACGAGACCGACATCTCCTATCCCGAGTACTGCCGCAGGGTCAGCATCCCCAACGTCTACAAGGACAAGGAGGACTTCCTCAGGAGCTACCCGTTCGACGAGTCCAATCCGGACTCCATCATCAGCAACCTCATACGCGCCTACGACAACGCCGTGGTCCTAAGGGACGACATCGGGTCAGACACGCTCTCGTACATCCAGCTGGCCATATACGACATGAGGAAGGCCGCGCTGGGTGTTGCGCCTCTCATAGGGCTGCAGACCGTCGTGGACGACATCTTCGCGTTCTGGGGATGCCTGGACGACAGGGTCGTGGACTACAGCGAGAGGAGCATCGTGAAGGCCGCCAGGAGGATCGAGAGGATCGACCTGTTCCTGAGGTTCGGCGTCCCCGCCGACAGGATCTCCTTCGAGGTCAACAGGCTCCAGAACAGGATCGTCAGGACCGGTCTCAACTACGACCAGGATGCGATCCCGAGGCTGAGGAACATGCTGGCCCAGGACGAGGTGCCCCGCGCCGACGCGATCCGCCTGATAGAGTCCATGGTGGACGTCTGAACAATCAGAATCTTCAATAACAGGCTCCACATGGGGCGGGATGGAGGGATGCTTCTCTGGACGCGCCGAGAACGACATTGGGGTTCCAGTACCAGCTGTCGCTGGGCTTCGACGGCGAGGCCTGCAGACACTCGTTCCTGATGCGCTGCATACCGGGGGACACCCTCAGGCAGAGGGTCGTCTCGGCCCAGGTCATGCTGTCACCGGACACCCCGTTCGTCTACGGCACCGACGGGTTCGGGAACAGGACCATCGAGGGCACCGTCCAGGGCACCCACGACTCCTTCTCCGTGTCGGTGCAGGGGACCGTGGAGGTCCCTTCGGGGGAGCCGGAGGCCCCGGTCCCGGAATGTTCCGAGGAGGGGGACGAGGCCATGGTCTACAGGTACCACACCCGCAGGACCGAGCCCGGGCCGTCCATCGAGTCCTTCCTGTCTTCCGCGCCCGACTGCGCCTGCGACGACCTGTCCAGGGCCGTGGGCCTCATGCACAGGCTCCACTCCTCTTTCAAGTACGAGAAGGGGGTCACCGGGCCCGAGTCCACGGCGGAGGAGGCCATGAGCATCGGACGGGGCGTTTGCCAGGACTACTCGCAGATCATGCTCTCCCTGCTCAGGTGCAGGGGAATCCCGTGCAGGTACGTCGTCGGGTTCACCGCGGGTGAGGGGGAGAGCCACGCCTGGATAGAGGTCCTCCACGACGGGACATGGTACGGGCTGGACCCGACAGGGGACACCGCGGTGGGTCCCCGCCACGTCAAGGTCTCCCACGGGAGGGACTACGACGACTGCCGCATAAACAGGGGCGTGTTCTTCGGAGCCCACGCCGTGACGCAGCAGGAGCACGCAGAGGTGCACGAACTAGGATGAAGGAGGTCAGCCGATGATAGAGAACGTCGTCTCGATCAAGCTCCCGGTCGACGAGGAGCTCAGGATACGCAAGAACAGGATAGCGCCGGAGGGGCTGGGCGAGGACGCCAAGAGGATCTGCATCGTCACCGGCACCCACGGGGACGAGCTGGAGGGGCAGCTCGTCTGCTTCGAGCTCGCCAGGTTCCTCAGGAGCAACATGCAGCACCTCAAGGGGATCGTCGACATCTACCCCGCCCTCAACCCGTTGGGTATCGACTCGATCACCAGGGGGATCCCCGGCTTCGACCTCGACATGAACAGGACCTTCCCCGGGAAGAGGGACGGGTCCATGCCCGAGTACGTCGCGGCGGAGATCTTCGACGACATCGCCGGAGCGGACGTCTGCATCGACATCCACGCCAGCAACATCTTCCTGAGGGAGATCCCGCAGATCCGCATCAACGAGCTCCATGTGAAGGACCTGGTCCCCCTGGCCAGGTACATGAACGTCGACTTCATCTGGGTGCACTCCGCAGCCACTGTCCTAGAGTCCACGCTCGCCTACTCGCTGAACTCCGTGGGAACGAAGACCCTCGTCGCGGAGATGGGCGTGGGTATGAGGCTCACCATTGAGTACGGCAACCAGCTCAGCCAGGGGATCGTCTCGCTCATGGCCCATCTCGGGATGTGGGACGGTCCCGTCCCGGAGGTCAGGGAGCCCATCGTCTCCGTTGACGGCAAGGTCGAGTACATCAACGCTGCCAAGGGCGGCATCTTCGTCCCGAGGATAGAGCACTGGAAGGGGGTACACGAGGGGGAGCACCTGGGCGACATCGTCAGCCCGCTCACCGGGGACATCCTGTCCAGGGTGCAGTCCCCGTGCGACGGTCTCGTGTTCACGCTGAGGGAGTACCCCGTCGTGGACGAGGGGTCCCTGATCGCGAGGATCTTGAGGGAGTGATAGCATGGAGAGGACAGTCATCTATGAGTTGGAATCGATGTACAGGGACTCCTTCCGCGTGACCGGGTTCAGGTTCGGGTCAGGGGAGAAGACGATGTGCGTCGTCGGGTCCATGAGGGGGAACGAGGTCCAGCAGCTCTACTGCTGCTCGCAGCTGGTCGACAGGCTCAAGCTCCTTGAGTCCCGCGGGCTCATCAACGAGGGGCACTCCATCACGGTTATACCATGCGTCAACCCCTACTCCATGAACATCGGCAAGAGGTTCTGGCCCACGGACAACTCGGACATCAACAGGATGTTCCCCGGGTACGACCTGGGCGAGACCACCCAGAGGATCGCCGACGGCCTGTTCAAGGAGCTCATCGGATACAGGTACGGGGTGCAGTTCGCCAGCGCCCCAGGGCAGTTCACGCCTCACGTGAGGATGATGAAGACAGGTTTCGAGAGCGTCGAGGACGCCAAGGTGTTCGCCCTCCCGTACGTCGTCCTCGTGGACCCGGTGCCCTTCGACTCCGGGGTCCTGAACTACAACTGGCAGATCTGGGAGACCAAGGCCTTCTCGCTCTACACCCAGGAGACATCCAGGATCGACCGCGACAGCGCCAAGAGGGTGGTCGACAGCGTCACCAGGTTCCTCAACAGGATCGGGGCGGTGTCCTACGACGGCAAGGCTGGGTACATCCCCGACGTCATAGAGGAGAGCCACCTGATGAGCATCCAGACCTCCGAGGCTGGCATCTTCGAGCCTCTGGTGGAGGTAGAGGCCCAGGTGGACGCAGGCGACGTGCTCGCCAGGGTCATCGACCCATACGAGGGGAACGTCAGGCAGGAGATCGTCGCTGGCTGCGACGGCGTGGTGTTCTTCAGGCACTCCGACCCCCTGGTGTACGCGGACACGGTGGTGTTCAGGCTCATCCCGGTCGGCGAGTTCAAGGCTGCCGCCGGACGCATCGAGTGACCGGTGTCGGACACGGTATGGATAGTACTGACGACTATCTATCTTAACGGACATATACGGTATCTATGGGGACGGGTGGTCCCCATAAATACATCCATTCCGAATAGCCGGCATGGGACTAAAACAGGTCTATGAAAAATGGACTTCGATCAATCTCGTCTTCCGTATACTGGCGGGACTGATCATCGGTGCCGTCCTGGCCCTGGTAGTCCCCGGTCTGGAACCAGTCAGCCTTCTGGGTACGCTGTTCGTCAACGCCCTGAAGGCGATAGCGCCGATACTAGTGTTCGTTCTCATCATCAGCGCTCTGGCCGGGGCGGGCGGAGGCATCGGGTCCAAATTCGAGAAGGTCCTGATGCTGTACATAGGCAGCACGATCATCGCCGCCGCGGTGGCGGTGATCATGAGCTACGCCTTCCCGCTGACGGTCACGCTCATCGAGCCTGACGACAGCGCAGCCGTCACGGACACCTGGGCCTTGATCAGCGGGGTCATCGAGGGGATCTTCACCAACCCCGTGACAGCCATCGCCGAGGGCAACTACCTGAGCATCCTGTTCTGGGCTGCACTCATCGGATTCGTCACCAAGATCATCGCGTCCGACAACACCAAGAAGCTCTTCAAGGACGCCGCGAACATCGTCACCGTGGTGATCAGGATCATCATCGAGTTCGCGCCCATCGGAATCATGGGTCTGATCTACAACACAGTATCCACGAACGGTCTCGAGATCTTCGCGGAGTACGGGGCGCTCATAGTGCTTCTGGTCGTGTGTATGCTCATCGTCATCTTCGTGACCAACCCGATCATCGGAGCGCTCATGATGCACAGGAACCCGTATCCGCTGCTCCTGAGATGCCTCCGCGACAGCGCGGTCACCGCCTTCTTCACCAGGAGCTCCGCGGCCAACATCCCCGTGAACCTCTCCCTGTGCGAGAAGCTGGGGCTGGACGATTCCTTCTACTCCGTGTCCATCCCCCTGGGGGCCACCATCAACATGAACGGTGCCGCGATCACGATCACCGTCATGACTCTGTGCGCCGCGTTCACGCTGGGCATGGACGTGCCGTTCGCCATGGCCCTCCTGCTGTGCATCATCGCCACCATCGCTGCCTGCGGTGCGTCCGGAGTCAGCGGTGGGTCTCTCCTGCTGATCCCCCTCGCATGCTCCATGCTGGGGATCGGGGAGGACGTGGCCATGCAGATGGTCGCCATCGGGTTCATCATCGGTGTTATCCAGGACTCCCTGGAGACCGCCCTCAACTCCTCCGCGGATGTCTACTTCACGGCCGTCTCCGAGGTGGCCGACGCCCGCAAGAACGGTGAGGAGCTGAAGCTGAACCTCTGAAAGCAAGGTCCTGAAACCCCTTCCCAAACCCATTACTTCTGATCATTCCCCTGCATCGGCGCTCTCCGGATGCCTCCTGTCTGACGGCATGCACATGACCGCGATGGACGCAATCGCAAGGGCCATGCCCAGGAGCATGAGCGGGGAGGGGACCTCCGCGAAGAGCAGGAGCCCGAAGACCGCGGCCGCCGTGGGCTCCCCGCAGGCCGCGAGGATGGACGCGGTTCCGACCTCTATGCGGGCGATGGCCGTGTTGTACAGGATGTACGGCAGGAAGGTCGCCACCGCGGCCTGGAACACCAGATATGCGAGGTAGGAGGGGCCGTTGGAGACGTAATCGGAGATCGCCCCCAGGTCCGAGAACGGCAGGACGACCAGAGACGAGATGATGAGGCTGTAGAACAGGATGGTGTAGGTGCCGTAGCCGTCGGAGCCCGCCCTCTTTGACATGATCCCGTACAGGGCGTAGCAGACAGATGCCGCCAGGCCCGCGGCGATACCTGAGGCGGACACGTCCGATCCGCTCTCCAGCACGCCGCTGAGCAGCACGCATCCGACTATGGAGGCGAACATGCAGGCGAGCTTGCGGCGGGTGATCCTCTCCTTGAAGATGACGCGCGCCATGATCAACATGAAAACAGGCGAGAGCCTGAGGAGGACCGCCGCCAGGGAGAGCGACACCCTGTCCACCGACACGGTGTAGAACACGTTTATGCCGACCATGGACAGTCCGCAGACCACGAACATCCAGACATCCCTTCTCCTGATCCTCAGCATGTCGCGGTCGGTGAGAAGGATGACGGACAGGACCATCACCGCGGCGAGGATCTCGCGTGCGAAGACGATGGTGAAGTTGTCCAGACCGTGGTCGGACAGGTCGCGGACGAAGATCCCCGAGGTGCCCCACATCACTCCCGATAGTATGGGCAGAAGCAGCAGCGGGGATCTCATGGGTGGGAATCCGGCATCCCGTATTTCGTGGTTCTGGATGGCTGGCCAGCACCGTCGGCGGAGACTTAGGGATGTTGTTCTGGCCGATACAGCATTGCTATCTCATGAATTATGATCTTAGATCTCTACTGGATCGACTACAGACGCTAAATGGGGTCTGGGGGATGGTGAGAACAAACTGGTGATTTTGCAATCGCAAGAGAACTTCAAACCTTGGACCCAGAATCTAATCTCTACACGTAAGACTCAAGTATTCAATCTCAGATGCTCACCTGGTGGTCATATCTCAGAGCTCAGCATCGATAAGAAGACGATTGAGAAGCTTCTAAACGATTCAGAATCACGTTTCCTCATTCCTGATTATCAGCGCCCCTATGCATGGACCGTTACGGAATGTCAAGTCCTTTGGGATGACCTCATGTCATTCGCCTTTCCCAATGACGATCCCTCTGCTTTCGACAAGAGCAGATACTATTTCCTTGGACCCATAGTCACTTTCGAGAATGGAAGCTGGCTGGAGGTCATCGATGGTCAGCAGAGGATCACCACTATCATGCTGCTTCTCCGTGCCTTCTATGAATCCTTTGATCCCAAGAAGACCAAGGACAAGAGTATCCTAAGTGTCCGCGATGTTATTGAGAAATGTCTCTGGTCATCAAATGATTATGGTATCATCGACAAATCTCAACTGAAGCTCGAGACGCTGGTCGCCACCGATGACGACCGTAATGATTTCTGCTGCATTATGGATACAGGCGTCGCACCGAAGGGTTCGAAGAGCAACTACACCCTCAACTACGATTTCTTCATGTCAAAGATAGAGACGTTCATCTATCAGTTCATGTCGAACGTCCCAGACCTTCCGGCAAGGATAATGAAGTATTGCATTCTTCTTCCAATCAAGGCGGAATCACAGGATTCGGCGCTCATGATCTTCTCCACTCTGAACAACAGGGGAAAGCCACTGTCCGATGCGGATATCTTCAAGTCACAGCTATACAAGCACTATCTTGAACGTGGTGAGGATGAGAAGAATAAATTCATCGCCAGGTGGAAGGACCTCGAGATCGAATGCAATGAGATCTTCGCGGATGTTCAAAACAACCCCTTAGATGAGATCTTCACTCGGTACATGTACTACGAGCGTTCTATACTGCACAACAAGAGTTCCTCCACGGAGTCCCTCCGTAAGTTCTACGAGAAGGACAACTACGCGATTCTCAAGAAGGACGGTACGTTCGACAACATCATCAGATTAAAGGATTTCTGGAAGAAGGTCTACAGCGAGGATTCCGAAGCGTTCTCAGACGATGTTCTTTCAAGGTTGTTCATCCTGAGTATGGCGCCGAACAGCATGTGGACGTACATCTTGTCGGTATACTTCATGCATAATTCAGATTCTGAAGGGAATCTCGATGAGTGCGGGCTTGTGAGGTTCCTCGACAAGATCATTGGATTCATCTGGACTTACGCTATCACAAATCCAGGTGTCAACGCCCTCAGGACTCCGATATTCGCGGAGATGGTCAATATCATCGATGACAAGCCCGTGGAGTTCGCAGAGCACCGCTTCGATGAGGCTACTGTCCGGAATTATATGAATATGAATGGCCAGTTCACAAACCAGCGTCCGATTACAAAGTCTATGCTTGCCTGGTGGACTTTCCAGCAACCTGGGCAGACTCTTCTGTCAACCCAGACGAGATTCGATACTGAGCACATCTTCTCCAGGAATAGGCAGGATATGGAGCATACTCTCCAGGATCCGGCTTCTCTTGAGAAGCTCGGTAACAAGTCTCTGCTCGAGAAGTCTATCAATATTCGTGCTTCCGATTATCGTTTTTCAGACAAGAAGGCGTACTACCTGGGTGAGCGCGGTCGCAAGAAGCAGGCTACTTCTATCAGAGAGCTCTCCGATCTCTGCGGTTTGGACGATTTTACCGAGAAGGATATTAGTGACCGCGATGCCCGCATAATCGACGGTTTCGTCGATTATCTGAGGTCCAATAATCTCCTGAAGAGTTGAGGTAATTCGTCGTAAGTTAATAAAAACCTGGGAGAGGACTGATGCTCCCGGGTAACAATCGATTCAAAGAATCTGTAATCCTGAACAGAATCAAAGCATAGTTAGCAAGGTACGTGTCCATGGCGGTCCAGTTCGAGTTCTTCAGAAATCTGTTCCAGAGGCATGCGGAGCCTCTCAGATGTGAAACAATAGGTGTTGCCACGGACGACCTGATCCATGACGATTACGCTTTCAGACTCAGTATGATCGTGGAGGATCCCGAGTGGTTGGGATCTCTGACGTGTGAGGAGGAAGTCGCTCTGAGGACATATCTGGAGCCGTCCAGATTCCACCTACTCAATCGGGCGCTCTATGATGTCGACAGTATTGAAGATCCTGATGATTTGCGCTATTTCCTCTGCAATCTGGATTTATACAAACATCTTGACGAGGCCATTTACAAATATAGGCTCGGAGCACCGATTATGGTCATGCGTGGCCTTCGTGAGTCTCCATTCGATACGGAAATCAGTAAGGATCTGATAGGGAAGGAGATCATCTTCAACAGTTACCTGTCTACGGTAATGGATCCCCGCATCATGAGGATGTACGGATACAAGGTAAGACTTGTCATCATGGTGCCGCGCGGTAAGGGGGTCGGCATATGCCTCCGTTCCATGAATCCCTGTGCGAACGAAGAGGAGTTTCTGTTCAAAAGGGGCTCTAGGATGAGGGTCCTTAGCGTCAGCAAGGATGAAGATGATAACGACTCGATATTGCTGGGTTTTCTCGGATAATCATGTCACGTCTGGAATAGGACTTCTGACGGTACCACATCTATGGAAGGTCGGAGCCGGGATAGTTAGAAGGTGCGGGGAATCAGAACGCTGCTACCACCTTGAGTTGTACTTGTTCAATGAGCGACGATTCTCGGTCAATTTAATGTGAATCCTTCTTGGAGGGAGCCGCAATTAGAGAGTCCGACATACAGTTATGAAGCATCTTCGGGGCTCATATTAAGGGAATCCCTAATGTGGCAGAGATATCGACGAAAATGGCAAATACGGCAGTTTGAAGGCTTCTTGATAGTGAAATCACTTTGATTTGCTCTTCTGATTTAATGGTGAAAGAAAAGGCGCGGAGAGGGAGATTCGAACTCCCGTGGAGAATTCTCCACCGGTTTTCAAGACCGGCGCCGTGGGCCGAACTTAGCTATCTCCGCGTCGGACAACCGCTAACGCGATTCACTATAAAGACAATGTGGCAGTCGAAGCGGGATCCTACGCCATGAGGGCGGAGGAAGGTTTTATCGGATGCGAACCATCCAACGTTCATGAAGGAGGCGCTGGCCAGGGTACCCGTCCCCATCTGCGGCGTCGCCCTGGGGGTCATGGGTCTGGCGAACATCTGCCGCATCTGGTCGCAGGAGGTCGCTTGGGTGTTCTGCGCCCTGAGCGTGTTCCTCCTGGCTCTCTACGTCTCGAGGTGCCTTCTCGTCAGGGGGTCGTTCCGGAGGGACCTCGGATCGCCGGTGACCGCCTGCGTGTTCGGCACATTCCCGATGACGGTCATATTCCTGGCGGGGCACATCACCCATCTCGGTGTCGCGGCTGACGCGGTCTTCATCCTAGGTTCCACGATCCAGATGGCGCTCATCGTCTATATCGCGGTCTACATCATCCCGAGGATGCGCCTATCGGACGTCCACGCCTGCCTGTTCGTCCCGTTCGTGGGGATAGCCGCCATGGGCGCATCGGGCGCTTCCGTAGGTCTCCAGCAGGCCGGGGAGTTCGGTGCGGTCCTCGGACTCGTCCTCTCCGTGCCCGTCTTCGTGGCCGTGGCGTGGAGGTACTTCCGCCTTCCGGACCTCGCACCAGCCGAGGCCCCCGTTTTCTGCATCCTTGCGGCACCGTTCGCGCTTTGCACCGTAGCCATCTCCGGGTCCGTCCCCGACGCCCCGATCGCCCTCCGCGAGGTCGTCTACATAGCAGGGCTCGTCCTCTACTTGGTGGTCATCGTGAGGGTCCCGTCGCTCATCAGGGCGGGCTTCGTTCCGAGCAAGGCGTCCATGGGGTTCCCGATGACCGTCTCCGCCGTCGCCACCCATTCGATGTCCGTCGCCCTCGAGGGGACTGTCGCGGATATCCTCACGGTCCTGTTCCTCGTCCAGGTGATCGTGGCCGTCGCAGTCATGGCGCACATACTGGTCGGCTACATCAGGTTCCTGCGCCCGGCCGGTTACGAATGAAAACATAGAGGTTCCGGTGGATGATCCGCCGGATGTTGGTGTTTGCTCAGAGCTCCACGAGCTCGTACTCGCGGGAGCCTATGCCGAGGTCTGCGGCGGCCTCGATCATGTGGATCCCGTTGCGGCTGTTGACCCTCTCCATGAAGCGGTCGCGCCCGTGATCGTCCGACCCGATGACCAGGTCCATGCAGGCCTGATCGATGGCGACGGGGTCCAGCGAGGACAGTATGCCGATGTCGTGCATGCAGGGCTTCTCGGGATGCATGACGCAGTCGCAGTCCACGGACAGGTTCTTCATGACGTTCACGTAGACGATCCTGCCGTCGAAGTGCCTTACGATGCTTGCGGCCGCATCCGCCATGGCCTCCGGAACCTGACCGAGTCGGCGTGGACGTCCCACGCCTTGATGCGGTCGTCCGAGGCACCGCCGGAGTGGATCAGCGCCTTCCCGGCACGGGAAGCGCATCCGATGGACAGCTGCTTGAGGGCTCCCCCGTACCCTCCCTGGGGGTGCCCCTTGAAGTGGGCGAGCACCAGCATGGAGTCGTAGTCCAGGATGTCCTTACCAACGAGGTTGCTCTTCAGGACCCTTCCGTCTGGGATATCCCACTTGACGTCGGGCCCCTCGCGTCCATGAGGTCCACGTCGAACCGGGTCCATCCGTGCTCCTCCAGGAGCCTTAGGTTGGATTCGGTGTTGTCCCTGGCGCCTCCGAACCTGTCGCCGTAGGCGGTGTTGCACTCGACGACGGTCCCGTTCACGGCCTCGATCATCGGCTTCCAGAACTCCGGCCCCAGGAAGTTGGTGTTCCCCTGCTCCCCGGAGTGGATCTTCACGGCGACCCTGCCCTCCAGCTCCCTGCCGGTGGCGCGATACATCCCGACGACCTTCTCCGGGCTGATGTCCCAGGTGAGGTACACCTTGGACGCCTTGGGATCACTCCGTCACGGACTTCGCCCATGCTACGGGGTCGCCGGAGTTGAGCAGCTTCCCCTGTCCCCACTCGGCCTTGGGGTAGTTGGACCTCATGTGCGACACACATTTGGCGACGTCGCTCCCGCCTGAAGTGGCGAACGTGACGATCCTCTTCCCGCCGATGGCGGCGCCGTCCAGGAAGGTGTCGACTATGCGGGGCTCCACGTACCACCATACCGGGAATCCCAGGAGGATGATGTCGTATCCGGAGACGTCGGGGACGGCCTCGGCCAGCTCCGGGCGGCTGCCCTCGTCGTTCATCTCGACGGTGCTGCGGCTCTTCTTGCTCGTCCAGTCCAGATCCCTTTCGGTGTAGGGCACCTTCGGGCGGATCTCGTACAGGTCCGCTCCGATCCCCTCCGCCATCCTCCTGGCGACGCCGGCGGTGGTGCCGGTGGCTGAGAAGTACGCTACCAATGTCCTTTTGCTCATTCCTCTTCCTCCTTGTCTCTCACGGTCGCCTCGGGAACGCCCAGAAGCCTCTCGGCCCCCATTCTGGCGAGCTCGAACACGTCCAGCTCGCGGTGCGGGACCCCGGCGGCGTCCATGGCCTCCCTCTGCTTCTCGGTGATGCTCGTGTATGGGTGTATCCCGTAGACCATCGGCAGGAAGCAGGAGACGAAGTCCGAGACCTCGCCATCGGTGAGCCGCGGGCAGAAGCGTGCGAGGCAGGATGTCAGCGCCCCGATCGATTCGCCGTAGGCCGTCTTGAATTCCACGAGCCTCTCCAGGCGGCTGTTGGTCTCGATCTCCTGCAGGTTGTTGGACAGGAGCCTCAGCATGGTCCCGCGCGATGCCAAGGTCTCGGCAACGGCGACGGCGAACTGGCACCTGTCATCGTCTTCCCCGGCGGGCCGGAGTTTGCGGAGGTCCGTGGTCCAGAGCCTATACTCCCTCTCGAGAAGTGCGAGGAATATCTCCTCCCTGGTCTCGAAGTAGTTGTATATCGATGGCCTGGTGAACGTCGTGAACTCGGCGATGTCCTTGATTGTGACATCGTCGAAATCCCTCGTCTCGTAGAGTCTGGAGCAGGCGTCCACAATCTCCTCCCTCCTGGTCCTTGTAAGTTCCGGTGAACCCTTTGGCATGTTATCATCAACTGTTGCGTTCCGGCGACCTATTCTGACATCGTGTCAGTCATATTTAATACTGACACGGTGTCAATTTAAAAGATGTATCTGTTTCATGCAGATGGGTCTCGGGAGAAGAATCGGCCAGCATCTGTTGATATCTCTTTTTATTGGTTTCTGGTTAGCAGTCAATAAGTCTACTACACGGGATTGGAACATATTATATGTTTCTAATAGCAATGTCAATGTCGCATAATGCAAACCGGGGGGGGGGGGCGAACCTTCTGTTTCTCCCTCCCGTCCCTCCGTAAAGGAGGAATTATGGACAAAAGCAAGTTGCTAGTAGCGGCATCCTTAGCCGTGATTATCTCGATGGTACTATGTTTAGTACCAATGGAGGAATCGGATGCTGTAGATGTGTCCGATTATGCTGGACTAACAGCCGCGATCAGCAGTTCAGATGGTCCGACGACGATTACATTGATTGATGACATCGAGTCGAACTCACAAATCTCGATAGTACCCGGAAAGGATATTGTTCTGGACCTCAATGGAAATAACATCACATTTACTTCGACAATAGGTTTCGTATGCGGTGGAGAACTGACGATAAAAGACTCCAAAGCTTCTGTTTTGACAGTCAGTGACGATTACAAGACAGTAGAATACAATTCTGGCACCATCTCGGTAATGGCCAGTCCTGGCACTCCAATTACTGTTGCAGCCATGGATGATGGTGTGGTCACAATCGAAAGCGGACACATTGCCAACGGAAATGGTATCGCCCTTTTTGCCCAAGGGGATCGTACCGGTGAATACCAGGATCACCCCAGTATTGTTGTGAACGGCGGATATGTAACATCTATCGGATTCTGTGCTAGCCCACAGGGTTCAGGTGCATCCGTGACAGTCAATGGCGGCGTCATGGTCAGCTCCGATAATGCCACAGTTGCAGGAAACGGTACCATTGAAGATGAAACAGATAATGGTGGAACCATCATCACTATCAACGGCGGCACTCTGATCAGTCACATAGAAACCGATGGTTACATCGCGTGTGGAATTTATGCTCCTAATTATGGAACTGTCTCCGTCAACGGGGGAACGGTCTACGCTGACGGCGGAGCAGGTGTGGTTTCACGTGCTGGCACTGTGATAATTGGCGGTGGAGACATTATTGCGACAGGTACAACTGACGGAAAGGTATGTGACGGTAGCACAGACGTTCCATCCGCAGCAGTAGTGGTGGATCAGCAGGTCAGCTACCCCGGTGCCGAAAAGGATAGGTTCGCCGTAACAATATTAGGAGGTTCATTCTCATCCGAGGAATCCGACACAGTATCCGAGCTCAAAACAACAGAAGACAAGACTGTAACGAGGGTTATCGGCGGTGACTTCGATTCGATTCCTGTATCGTTAGTCCCGTCTGGATATGAGGTCCAGGGAGACAGTATAGTGGTGAACAATCCTGTCGCCAAGGTCGGGGAAAGCGAATTCGCCTCGTTGCAGGATGCCATCGATGGCATCTCCACGGACGGTACCGAGACCACAATTACTCTGATTGATAACGTCACACTTTCTGATAGCGCGGATATCGCCCAGGGTAAGAACATTATCTTGGACATGGGTGGATACACCATCGCTGGGGATTCCGATTTCGCTGAGAGGTTCATTGTGAACCGTGGGATCCTCACCATCACTGGGGATGGCGTCTTCGATGCCTCCGACGACAGTGGAAATGTTTGGGGGCCTTTGAACAATTTCGGCACCCTTACCATTAAGAACGGTACCTTCAAGGGTAATCTCGCCAGCAACGCATCTCTAATATGGAATCGTTCGGGCGGAACAGCGACCTTTGATGGCGGGAACTACAGCGGATCATGCACCGCTATAGCCACTGAAGAAAATTCTACCACCTACATCAATGGTGGAATCTACTACTCCCCGTGGTATCCGGCCATTGACAACAGTGGGGATATGACTATCACGGCAGGAGAGTTCACCAACACATCATGCAGTTCATGTGATGGAGAACATTGGGGATACTGTATCCGTAACGGAGAGCTCTCCAACACCGCCCATCTCATCATCAAACCCGCTCAGGACGAGGACATCATTGTCACCGGTACCCAGGGGGCTCTTGCTCCCGGTGCTGGAATCACCGAGGTCTATGGCGGTATATTTAAGACCGTAGATTGCGACCAGAAACACGGTGCAGCCTTCTACGCACTGTATGTCGCAGGTGAAACGGGTGAGACGAAGACGACTGTCTACGGTGGTTCTTTCACCTCGTTCAACAAATCCGCCATCTATGTTGGAAACTCCGCTGACGGTGGTATCGAGGCAGAGGCTATTCTCGACATCTTCGGTGGTTCGTTCGGTGTCAGCAACAACAATGCCGTTGCAGTTTTGACTGTTGATGAAGAAACAGAGAGCGCGCCTTCCGCTGCAATCTACGGCGGTCATTTCGACAGGGAGCCGAACTCACATTATATTCCAGTGGAATACGCCTACGATTCGACCACAGGCAGAATCATCCTCAATCCCTCCACTGGAGCAGAGGTCGTTGCTGTCATCGGTGATGCACAGTTCTCAAGCCTCAATGAAGCGCTCGAATCTGCTGTTAGCGGTAGCACTATCATCCTCCAGGCCAATACGGATGAGAGCATCACCATTGTTGAGGGTCTGTCGATTACCCTAAATCTCAATGGATACACGATTACAAACTCAGAAGGCCAGAACACCATCACGGTGGAAGGCGAACTGACCATTGTCGATGATACCGGAAATGGTACGATTGACAACACCTCCAACGGAAAGTCCGCAATCTACAACAACGGCACTGTGACAATTAAAAGCGGTAATATTACCAAGAGCGTCAATGTGGCCGGCAACACATACTATGTCGTGTTCAACCATGGAACGATGAGCATCGAGGGAGGGCACATCTATAGTGATGGCACGGCCGCATCATCCCTGATCGTGAATGGCTACAGCCAGCCCGCAACCATGACTATATCGGGCGGGCATATCGAGTTCTGGTTCAATGCGGTCAAGAACGAGGAGTATGGGACGCTAACAGTCACCGGCGGAACCATAGACAGCGACCACCAATCTATTCAGGGACGTTCAACGGCGAGGTTGCCACTTGGCACTACAATGCCAACCACGGTTCCCATACGATGACCATCGAGGGCGGGACCTTCAACGACGACGTATACACCGCCAAGTACGTGGACGATCTCGAGACCGGCGACATCGGAGCCATAACCGCTGATCCCCAGATCACTATCAAGGGCGGGGTTTTTAACGGCAGATTCCTAACAATCAAGGGAGATCTGACGAACTCTGAGATTTTGACTCCGGCCGAGGATGAGAAATACGACTGGATGGATGTCAGCGGCGGAACCTTCACCAACCCTGTCGCGGACAGG
>OOCI01001328.1_pt1 | contig 18704 bp, 18 predicted proteins | sample 1671761 | NCBI WGS metagenome assembly OOCI01 (sample SAMN06348190, study PRJEB24527) | human gut metagenome | biome: human gut; feature: ankylosing spondylitis patient; material: feces | host: Homo sapiens | place: China | collected 2015-10
CATGGGACGAGATTACCACACCTTTTAAAATCAAAAAACATGCCGGACATCCTCTAAATTTGATACCTCATTTTTTTGATTATTTGATGTGTCCATATTATCCAGCCCTATACGATGGGCTGTTATCAAATTGTTATCGGTGGTGATAACGGGGGGTAGCAGGGTTGTTGTTTTCTCTGGTGGTTTAGAGCGTGTTTGGAAACTTCAGCTTTTATAGTTACAAGAAGGCATGTGGACAAAAAAAGACTGTGCGCGGCAGCAAAAACTCGCGAAGACTGTCAAACGGTACCCCAGCGATCTGACGGACAAAGAATGGGCGCTTGTACGTCCTCTCCTGCCCCCTGCTTCTGGAGAAGGTCGGAGGCGCAAAACAGACCTGCGTGAGATCATCAATGCGTTGCGCTATCTCATACGTTCTGGATGTTCGTGGAGGATGCTCCCGCAAGAATTCGGGCCGTGGCAAACTGTCTACTGGTGGTTTCGACGACTGATGAGGCGTTTCCTCTTTGCAACGATACTCGATATTTGTACCATGCTCGACCGGCATCGCCAGAAAAAGACTCTCGCCCCTTCTCTTGCAGTCCTGGACAGCCAGTCAGTGAAGGCCCCACATGCTTCGGATCGTGGGATCGATGCCCACAAGAAGATCGTTGGTAGAAAACGGCATGTAGCAGTGGATTCCGACGGTCGTCTCCTGCTCGTCAATATGACCCCGGCCAACGTGGCAGATAGTACAGGAGCGCAAATGATCCTGGATGCAATGTATCGCAAGTGGCCATCAGTAAAACATTTTTTTGCAGACGGGGCCTATGAGCGCAAGTCATTGATGGACAAGGCCACCTATCTTGGATTTGTTGTGGAAGTCGTGAAACGCATACCAGGGCAGACAGGCTTTCAGCCAGTGGCGAAGCGTTGGGTAGTTGAACGAACATTCGGCTGGCTGGTTCGCTGGAGGCGTCTTGTGCGGGATTACGAGCGACGCCTTGATGTGTCTGAGTCCATGATTCAAATAGCCATGGCAAGCATACTGTTGAAACGTTTCATTATTGATAAATGAGTTTCCAAACACGCTCTTATGTTGACGGCTATTTTGGCATTGGAAGCGGAAGTTATACCAAGCACACCACCATGTTTGATCTTTCTCGTGTAGTGCCAACAGGAAATGAAAACAGGCCGGTGAATATGGCGGTGCGCTACCTGGTGCGTGCCCGGCCATGAGAAGGCTTGCCAAAGGGGGGAGAGGGATTTATATAAAAAGGGAACCCCGGCTCCTGCTGGCAGGCAGAAACCGGGGCTGGCACGGCGCGGTTCGCGCCCCCGTGCACGGCTACCACCGACGGACTATCTTTTACGACCCCGACCCACCGCATATGGGCCGGGGTCAACTGCTATCTGACGGCGGACGCCAGCAGCAGGACAAGGGCCATTGCGACGAATAGAGCGAAAACGATCTTCCGCATGGCAAGCCCTCCTTTTCCGTTTGCGCCGTGCCGACGCTCAGGCCAGAGGGGAGCCGTGCAAAACGGGTATATCTTATCCTCCTATCTTGCTCAAGGATTCTCTGTTTGATGAACGGCCATGAGCTACCCGGAACTGTTTGCGCTCATGGGCGGGCAGGTGCCTGATTTGAGAGGGCTTTTTTTGTGTGGCCACGGCTCCCATACGTCAACGCATTATGGCACCGTGACACACAAGAGTGCGGAACTTGGTCAGGTTCAGGGGGATGCGATCCGGGAGATATGGGGGAGCTTTCCTGAACTGATCGCACCTGGTTGGGGAACAAGCACCCAAGGGGCCATGTACTATGGCAGCCCTTGGGCTTCCGGTGTGCATCGTTCCGAAGGCTCGGACTGGAGTAAACGGGGAGCCAATTTCTACGCTTCGCGTGTTACTCCGGTCGATGGTGAAATTCGTCCAGTGAATCAGGCTGTACGCTACCTGATACGGGCGCGTTAAGGGATAGCCCTGATGAGATAGCGGACGGCCTGGTTATCGGGGCGTACCTCATTGGCCACGGGAACTCCACCGGCAGAAAGATCAAGGCCATAATTGGTGCTGCTCCAATTGTTGTCCCATGTTCCCCGGATAACTGTGACCTTGTGGCTTCCTACAGGCTTAAAAATGCCACTCCCGCTCAGATAACCGCCAAACCCTACACTAATACTGCCTGACGCGGAAATATCCCGCATGGCGTGCCCCTGCTGTTCTCCCAGTCCTGCGGAATTTCCGCCGTGCCCTCGGAGGAACAGCCCCCTCAGATCGGGCACTTGTCCGCCTACCAGCGCAAACAGTTCCGGAAAAACTGTCTTCGATATACTTTGTCCATTACATTCCAGCCAGTTATAAGAGCCGTCAGAATTTTGCCAATCAGCCGGATTCTGTGCAACCGGCCAAGAGATAATCGTACCGACAGGGATGGAACTGGTGCCTTTTGCGATGACCGCAACGGTTGTCGGATTAAACGTCGTGGAGTCCGCCCCACAGACTGGACGGATCGGAATGAGCAGGCAGAGGGTGAAGACCAAAAACACAAAAAATTTTTGCATTGGAGGCTCCATATGAGGGGGGCGGTGCCCCCCTCGGATTGAACTACGGCTGACCAAAAAGCTGTTTGGTAACGGCCACGACCTGGTCAAGCAGGTAGAGCTTTTCCAGCAGGCCAGCATCCGGGTTGTCATCTTCAGGCTCGGAACTGGACGAGGCCGGACACTTGATAGCAGAAATCCGCAGGCTGTCGCTTTCCAAGGAAAACGTCCATTCTGCCGCATCGTCTGCTTTCGTCATGCCGACTTTCAGCTTGGAGATGCCGAAACCTTTTTCCAGTCCGGCATCCACGGCAGCCCGGTCATTCTTGGCAGTAATCGTCACCTGCTCATTGTCGGCATCCAGGCCAGAGAGCGTGATGACTCCCGCTTCTGCCAGCTCATACCTGTCTCCATTCACATCGGCTGTCAGACCTTCAGCATAGAGCGTATGCAGGCACGCTCCCATGTTTTCCACGGGCTGTAATTCTGCCACCTCGATGCCAAAAGAAGATTTGAAGTAGTCCTTAAACTTTTCCAGTATCCCTTTGGACTTCGTCGCCACATACAAAGTGCCATTAGCCAGGTTCAGGGCGACATCCACCGTGGAGGGCACGGGTTCTGCCTTGGCCAGAAGTTTCAGACGGATCGCTTCCTTCAGCTCTTTTTTCCGTGTCCGGGGAACACCATCAATGCCCTGGGCGGAGTATTTTGCCAGCTCGTCTTTCAGTGCTTCAGCAAGATGCTTCTTCACGACCTGAGCAGGCACAGACCGTTTATCCATGCGGAACGCCCAGCAAAGCCATTCGCCTTTGTCTGGAGGGGAAACCTGCCAAGCCGTATCCATCGGATCATCAATGTTTACCCAGCCAAAGGCCAGTTCTTCCGTTTTGGCATCGTCAATGGAGCGGAAAGCAAATTGCTTGAGCTTGGCAGCGGTGACGGCCTTGGTGTCAGAAAAGTGGAAACAAGAAAGGTCTGTGGACGAGGATTTCAAGCCTGCCATACTTACTCCTTAATTCTTGGGAGGATTTTCAACATCAGGGGTTCCATCATCTTTGGCCCAGAACCTGACTTTACATTTCGGGAAACCAGAACATCCGAACCAGACCCCCCCGGACTTGGTAGGTCTGACCACCAGGGGCTTGCCACACTTGGGGCATTTGAAGTCCGTTTCTTCAGAACGTGTCTTCTCCTTCTCCTGCTTCGCGCCGGGACGGCCATGCTCATCAGCAAACGTAGTCCCGCAGGCCTTGCACCCCCAGAAATTCCAGCCTTTTTCTTTGGAACGGATATGTCTGAAATGTTCGCGGTCGCCACATTCAGGGCATGGGATGGTGTGGTCACAAACGAATTTATCCAGCTCTTTCATGAGCTGGGTATGAAAGTCTCTGACGCAGTCCACATAGGTCAGCTTACCGCTGGCCACGTCATCCAGACGCTCTTCCATGTGCTTGGTAAAATCCAAATCCAGGAAGCCGAATGCCCCGACCAGGGCGTCCACAAGTTTTTCACCGCGCGGCGTGGGTACGAGGAAACTTTTTTCCTCCCGGACATAGGATCGTGCAACGATGGTTTCCATGATGGCAGCATATGTTGCAGGACGGCCTATGCCGCGCTTTTCCATCTCCCGGATCAACGAGGCCTCAGAGAACCTGGAGGCAGGCTTGGTCTTTTTGGTCTTAACGTCGCCTCGAACTGCTGTTGCCTGGCATCCGGGCTTGAGAGAGGGGACAGCGTTATCGGGTTCGGCCTCTTCGGCATCACTGAGCGACGCATCCTGTGCCATCACCATTTTCCAGCCCTGTTCTTTGAGTGTCCGTCCCTTGGCCTCAAATATGGCTGTTTTGCCTTCCACACTACCGGCCAGTCTGGCCACACGCACATCAAACACGGCATCGGCTAACTGGCTGGCCAGCGCACGAATGCGGATCAGGCGATATAACGCCTTTTCGTCCGGCGTTTCTCCGGCATCTTCCACCTCGATATGGGTAGGGCGTATGGCTTCATGGGCTTCCTGTGCTCCTGCTTTGCTTTTCCAGGTACGAGGCTTTTCCGGCAGTGGCCATCCTTGAGCGTCACAGTACGCCCGGATTTCAGCAATAGCGCTATCGCTCAGATTAGGGCTGTCTGTGCGCATGTAGGTAATCTGCCCGGCTTCATAGAGCTTTTGCGCCAAATCCATAGTCTTTTTGGGCTTGAACTTGAGCGCGTTGCTGGCCGCCTGCTGCAACGAGGAAGTCGTGAAAGGAGCCGGGGGAGCGGTGCGGCGTTCATTTTCGTCGCACGCAAGAATTTCCAACGTGCGCAGGGCAGCTATTTTTTCCGCAGTATTTTTGTCCAGGAAGTACTCCTGCCCATCTTCCAGCCACCCCTCTTTGGGCAGCCAAGAGGCTTTCCAACCGTCAGAAATATTCGCTACAGCCTCAAACACCAGTTCGACTCCATAGTGCGTGGTGGAGACGAATGAGCGGATGGATCGCTCACGTTCGACAACAAGTCGAACTGCCGGACTTTGCACGCGGCCTGCGGACATCTTTTCTTCAGCAACAGCCATACACAGCGGCCCAGACACTTTATAGCCGCACAGGCGATCGAGCGCACGACGAGCCTCTTGAGCATGGACGAGGTTCATATCTATCTCACGCGGGCTACTCAGTCCTGCCTGGACATCCTGCGGCGTGATGGCCGTGTAGGTCACACGTTTATAGGATTTGATCCCCAGCGCGTCTTTGAGGTGCCAGGAAATGGCTTCTCCCTCCCTGTCGGGGTCAGATGCCAGGAACACCTCGTCAGCATCCTGAATCAAGCCGGCGAGCTTCTTTAGGACGTCCGGCTTGGTTGGTGTATAGCGCAGTTCAAAGTTCGGCGGCTCCAAGCCATAGCCTTGATTCGGCAGGTCACGCACATGGCCGCAACTGGCGGCAACACGCCATTCAGCGCCAAGAATATTTTGCAATTTCTTAATCTTGCCAGGGCTTTCAACAATCAGAAGTCTCATCGAGTAAGCTCCTTTTCCTGCTCGATCTTTCGCCCTAATCCCAGCTGATGCCGGACAGCTTCAAGTCCGCGTGCTTTATGCAGGTCATTGAAATCCGTCAGGCCTTGCGATTTTTCTTTTTCGGTGAACAGGGGCGTTTTGACAGAGCCATTGACCTTCTGAGCAGCCATTTTGGCTTTTTCCAGGCCGACATTATACGGCTTGCCCTCTCTCTGTATGGAGTGGTCATTGTCTGCGCAGATGGTAATTGCCGCATTAGGGTATTTGGCGCGGATCGCTTCAGCTACAGGCAGCAGATTGCCGGAGTCAAAAGCGACAGCCACGGCTTTTCCCGTGGCCATATGCAGGGATGCCCCCGTGGCATACCCTTCGCACAGGAGGATTTCTCCCTGGGATAAGTCCTTCTCATCGGCACCGATCAGATGGAAATTCCCTTTTTTTTCCATACCTCTTGCAAATGTTTTCTGGCCATCCGGGGCAATGGCCTGGAAGCCGCGCAACTGGCCCTCTGCATTTTTGAGCGGCACAATGAGGTTGCCCTGGTCTTCCTTGAGGCCAAAGGCCGATACTCCCTTCCTTTCCAGGTAGGGAGAGGAGGACGCCCAGGAAAAACTGTCCCACATGGCTTGGCATCGCTGTGCGGCAGCCTCATGCGCCTTGGCACGCTCCTGCTCCTGAGCCTGAAGTCGTGCCGTTCGTTCCTGGCGCTGTTTTTCAATTTCAGCAGGAGACAGAATCACCCCAGACGCAACCAGCTTCACCCTGTCTCCCGTGACATGATTCTGTGCCCAGCCCGCAGGCCGTCCATCTCCATGCAAGCAGTAGCTCCCATCCAGACCATGCCCTTGCTTTGACAGAAGGGGAACTCGATGGATTTGTCCGTCCATCTCTGGGAGCTGTCCCTTCAAATCAAGGCCAAGGTCAGCCAGCTTCCGAGCAAACTCCTCTTGCGGCGAGAGGGTATCCATGTCCCGGCATCTTTCAGGATTCGGCAGGAACCGCTGTAGCGGCTCAAGATCAGTCCCCTCCGGGGCATACCACTGCTTTTGGCGGGCATCCCAGCGGGCACCCAGCGCCTTGGCCACGTTTTTATCCTTGTAGGGGACGTGAAGATATGTCTTCTCTTGGCTTGTTTTGGAGGCAAACTCCATGCTTGGCTTGTTTTCAGGAGCGGACAGGTACTGCCGCAGCGGCGCGAGGTCAGTCCCCTCCGGGGCATACCACTGTTTTTGACGAGCATCCCAGCGGGCACCCAGCGCCTTAGCCTGTTCTTTGTCCTGGTACGGTATATGGAGGTAGGTTCTTTCCTGCGCAGCTTGTACAGGCGGAGGGGCCATATCCATTGTTTCGGGAGCCTCATCCATAGCGTGCTCAACGGATTTTTCTTTTTGCATTTCCATACTCAGAACAAAGTCATGGATGCGTTCAGCGTCACGGCAGGCGCGCATTATTTCCAGAGGATCGTCCTTCAGTGCGGCGATCCATGATTTTACGTATGCGGCGTGCTGTCCGGGATCATGCCCGACACCAATGTCTTGCCCGACCATCCAGGAGGAAATCTCTGCACGCAGCTCTTCTTTGGCGTAGGTGGAGGAGCCGAAGGGACCGAACTCCCGATTCAGGCGATCAGGGTGCCCTGTCCAGTGCCCCAGCTCATGCAATGCCGTTGCATAATACTGGTCGGCTTGTGCGAAGCGGGTTTTGGGAGGCAGGTGGATTTCATCACTCGACGGGCGATAGAATGCCCGGTCACGCTGATCGTGCCTGATGATAGCGCCGGAATTGGCCAGAACAGCTTCAGCCTTCTCTTGGGGATTCCAGGCAAAGGCCTTCTCTTGCTCCGGGATCGGAGGGAAGTTTTCCACCTGTGCCGCGTTAAAAACGCGAGCCATGCGAAGAATGGGCCGTGCCAGTTCTACCGTCTCACGAACGGGTGTACCGTCATCTCCCAGGACAGGCTGTCCATTTTCGTCCATTTTGTCCTGCTCGCGGGTGAACTGGTAGTAGACGACTGGCGTGGAGCGACTGCCCTGTTTGATGCGGTAGCCAGCATCATTGGCCTGCTTCAGCGTCATCCAGCGTGGATCAGCATAGCCCTGCATGGCAAGATGCAAGCGGTTGACCCCACGATAAACTGTCCCGGACAGAGGATTGCGAGGAGCCATGTTTTGGGCGGGCGTCCAAGGCTTTTGCCACGGCGCGGTTCCCTCTTCCAACATCTTGATGATTTTCTCCGCGAACTCCTCATGGAAAGGAATCCGATCCTTTTTATTTGTGGCCATCATCCCCTCCCTGCGCCGCAAGCAGGGCGTCGTCCATCACTGCTTCCAGTGTCAGAGCATCTTCCGTAAACGCGCCCATCCCTTCAGCCAGATCAGGGTCAAGAGCCACGCCAAACCCCTGTTCAGCCTGGTTGAAAGCATCGGCAGCCGCTGCGACCTGTTCAGTTTTATCCATAGTTCACTCCTTTATGGTAAAAACGGGCTTGACTTTGACCACGTCGGCCAAGGGCACCAGCCCGAAGAATCGGCTGTCAAAGCTGCCGGGATGATCGGACAACGCCAAGCACATGCCGTCAGGAATCATCCCGGATTCCAGAGAGCTGCCAGGCAAGAGGCGGCCTGCGGAATCTTCATGCCGGGCAGCGGGCCAGCGGCTCGATCCAGAGCCTGTGCTGAGATGTATGGCGTCAGGCTCTACCGTTATGGCATCTCCGGGCATCCCCACCACTTGCTTCAGCAATGGGCGCAGACCGGAGGGACATGAGCCAGGAGCAAGGTAGCCACGTTCTTTGGCCAGCAGTGTCCAGACAGGCGATTTCAGACAGAAGGCGATGAAATCCCCACGTTCTGGAGTCCCAGAAACGATGCGGTAAATGCCTTTTGGCAACGACGGTGTTGGGTTGAACCGGAAGCCAGCACAATACAGGAGCAGCATTCCAACGAGGCATATCAAAATTGCCTTCATGGCCGATCTTCCAGGAAACTCTCGAACGTCACAGGTGCCGCTATGTCCTGCTCTTTCGGCTCGATAGGAAGGGGAACCTCACGAGGGAAATAGAGAGAGTCGGTCATCCCGGCAGGTGAGTTTTCCGAAATTCCCGGCGCAGGGATTTTAGCGCGCTGCGAAAAGACCAAATCCTTAAAGTACAGAATCTGCATTCCATATATTGGAAATTGGCCAGCGGTAAAAATGAGCATATGTCCGGGCTTGGTAATCTTTCCGCTGCTGTCCTTCTCCGCTCCAGGGAGGCGGGAACACTCGTCAGGTGTCAGCAAGGGCCTGGCTGTCTCTGCGATATTGATGGATCGGGAACGCCCGCTCTTGCTGATGGAGACAGAGTCCTTTTTTTCCACAACGGTTGTTTTGCCGGTCATTTTCGACAGAAGTTCCGCTGTCTCCGCGTCATTCGGCGCATAGGCTATGCGAACATGACAGTTAGCCATCAAGGCATTGTCTTTTCCGTAGACTCCATTGAGCTGCTTGGTGTCTTGCACGATCAGATAGAGCTTGCCGCCATAACCGGCGATGTACGCAATGGCTTTCTCCAAAATCGGCACCTTGCCCAAGCTCGTCAGCTCGTCCAGCATGAACAGGAGCCGGTGTTTGTATCCAGCGACGCTGGCACCATCCTTGAACTCCATGCTGGAACAGACACGGCGCACGATCATATCAAGCATAAGCCGCATCAGGGGACGCACCCGATCTATGCCGTCTGGAGGTGTCACAAGATACAAGTCCAGAGGCGTCTCGTGGTTCATGAGGTCATGGATATGAAAATCCGAGCGGGCTGTGTTGATATTGATGATGGGGTCCCGATAAATGGCCATATTGACCAGCGCCGACGACAGGACGCCGGAGGCTTCATTCTCCGCCTTTGCGGCCATTTCGCGGGCCGAGCTGGCTATGAAAATATGACAGGCCTCACCAACACGGGCGTCCGCGTCCGGAGCGAACTCCCGAAACAGCATCGCGTGATCCATGACCATCATCTCATCCAGCAGTTCCGCTGTTGTACGGTCAGGATCAGACATCATCAGCGTCAATTCCTGAAGAGACGGCATGCGCCCTTGCCGAGAGCGCACAACCACGCAGCAATGCAGGATCAAGCCTGAAAAAAAGGCGAAGGCTGCCTTTGTCCAGTGGTCTTCCAGGCCTTTACCGTCAGGATCGACCAGCATAAGGGCCAGATTCTGAACATCCTGGACAGCTTCCAGCGAAGTCAGACGGATTTCATCCAGCGGGTTGAAAGCGCAGCCGAAGCCGGACGAATCCGCCGGAGCAAAACGCAGAACTTTATGCCCCTGGGATTTGCGCCAGCCGGAAGTGAGCGCCCAATTCTCCCCCTTAATGTCCAAGGTCAGGGTGGAGCCTGGCCAGGACAGAAGCGTCGGCAGGATCAGGCCCACCCCCTTGCCTGAGCGTGTAGGAGCAAAACACAGGATATGCTCTGGGCCGTTATGTCGAAGATAGCGTAATATGTTCTTTTTTGTATCGAACCATCCACCGACATACACACCTTGTCCGCCGAGGTAGCCCATACGCGCGATTTCTGCTTTTCGTGCCCAGCGGGCCGATCCGTGCAGTTCCTGGTTTCCTTTGAGACGCCTGGCTGCGACGACACATAACAGGGCAAGGAACAGCGGCAGCAGGAAGAATGCCTGTCCAAGTACAAGGGCATTATCCATGACGGGTTGGGAGATGCCTTCCCATGTAAAAACACGCCACGGGGCATAGACTGGAACACCTAACACCGAAAACCAGGGCTGCCCCAGCATGGGATGGAAGCCGTAATCAGACGCGATTTTCAGCGTTGCCATCTCCATGCCCAGCAGGGCCAAGAGCGGTATTGCCGCCATAAATGCCCATAAGACAGTATGCTTGCGGTTGGCCTCGGTTGTCTGAAGGCCATATTCTTGCTGCTGCGCCATTTCCCTCTCCTCAGTGCCGCCAGCGCGTGTAGGGTTCCCTGAAGATTACGTCCTTCGTGACCACGATATTGAACTGGTAGCCTGGCCTGATCTCCAACGTGGGCTTGATGCTCAGGTTACGCTGAAGGAGCGTCGTCGTTGTCTGACCAAGCTGCTGCGCCAGAGAGGCCGTCATCTCATCAGTCATGCGTGTCCCGTTGTCCGTCTCCGTGCTGTCATTGGCCCCGTCCAGAGCGTAGGCCATGCCCCCAGAGACCAGCGACATCATAAGAGCCGATCCGAAAATCCGGGCGTAATGGTTGTCCACATCGTCATTGAAGCCTGCCATACCGGCCATATCAGCACCTGGCATTGCGCCAAGGGAAATCGACGATCCATCGGGGAAAATGAGTCTGTTCCAGGCAATCAGGACACGCTGCTGGCCATATACGACACGGGAGTCATAAATGCCGTACAGACGAGCGCCCTGTGGAATAAGCAAGTTCAGGCCCGTCGCCGTGTCATAGACGTTCTGGGCTACCTGCGCGATCATGTTGCCAGGCAGATCGGAATTGATACCCGTCAGCATCACACCTGGGATTACGGCCCCGGTCTTCAGCTCCAGGGGCATCCCCTCAGTGCGCTGCTCAGGAAGCTGCCAGGACGTATCCTTGCGGGCACGGTCGAAAAAGGCCTCTTTGTCACGATCAGCGGCAGGGTTGTAGTAGCCATCCGCACCGGCAGACGCCGCAGAAGAAACGACATCCGATCCCGTGGTGGAGGCTGTGCCCGGAGCCGTTGATGCCGTGACTACGGTGCTTCCTCCGCTGGATACCCGCTTGGCGACCAGAGGAGCAGTCAGAGCATTCATGTACGATTGTGCCCTGACCCGCCTGATATTTTCGATTTGCTGATCCGGCTTGGCCTCCCTTTGGACAACAACGATAGGCTCCGGCTTGGCGGGTTCCGGGGGCACCATTACGCCGCTTGTCCTGTCTTTTTTGGGATCAAGTGCAAGCCCGCTTCCTTCGACAAGCCAGACAGGCTTGTCCTCTTCGCCGACTGTCGCCGCTTTTTGTGGCCCTTCCTTTTTTTGAGGGTCATGGGCAAAATTGACGCTGTATATCAGTGCAGCCAATAAGAGGATCAGCACGATCAGTAGTGCGTATAACGGCCAGCGCCCCATCCTGGCCACGACAGGTTCAGGGGACATGACAAGTCCGTTGGGGGATTCATCCTTCATGCTAGCTCTTCCTGATGATCCGAATCTCTTCTTTGCCTGATCCTACGCCCAGCAACAGCGTCAGTTCGTCAAAGATGCCGTCAACGACCAGCTTTTTCCCATCCGCACGGTAGTTGACCAGGACATTTTCTCCTTTTCTGCGCGCCAGCAGTACGGGCAGTTCCGTGCTTTTGCGCGGCAGATGAATGTAGATTTTTTCCCCGTCGTCAAAGACACGTTCCGGCTTCCAGGAGGCCTTCCCCCGGACTTCAAAGTTAAAGTTCAGCTTGGAAATATCGACGCTTTTCCCATCCAGCATGGCGGTATTGCGAGAGGTTTCCCGTTCCTGCGCAGCTTTCTTGGCTGCTATCTGCTGTTTCATGGAGTCTGCGTAGACAAACCCCACATAAGGCGTGTGCCCTGTGCGTTGAGAGACAAGGCGAAGATGGTAGACTCGGCGATCCGTCGTGACCACCGCCGTGGTTTCCAGACCAGCGTCCACCGGTTTGATGAACAAATGTGTCGTTTCTCCTGCGGAGCCTGTTTCAACCATCCAGCGGGCGGAATCTCCCACGATGACTTCATTGACTTTTTCCCCCGCCTGCAACTCCACATCACAGACCTGCATGGGGCTGGCCAAAATTGTCGGCAACGATGCACCATGCACATAGACCAGCTTCCCGGAATGAGAGAGAACCGGTGCGGGGCCACGCCCGGCCCAGGCACGAGTCAGGTTGAGCGCTTTCTTCTCCCGTTGAGTAAGGGGCACGGTGTCATTGCTGAGAAAATCAGGCAGATTCAAAAAGTCAGGAGGCAATTGCGGGGCAGCTTCCTGGGAAGCCGCCATTGCAGCCGTAGGGGCAAGAACCAAAAAAAGCACCAAGGCAAGATATTTCATGGGAGAACTCCTATTGGATGGCAGAAGACGGGGCAGGCCCAAAGTTTTTAAAGACGCGGCTTGCGGAGAGACCTGTGATATACATGCCGCCCGGATTCCGCAGCAGGACGGCCTCTGAGGTCGGCGGTGAAATCTGAATGCTGACCGTGGCTTCATAGGTGTGCTGCTCAAGCACTACACCTGCATGAGAACGGATGGTTTCTGTCCACTCCACACGGTAGGAGTCCGAGCTGACAGGCAGGGGCAGACTTTGAATTTCGACATGCACCAACTTCCCGGACTTGGCGATTTCATAGGGGTTATTCGTTGCAAACCATTCCTTCAGTACCCCTTTGGCACTGCCAGCCACAAAGTAGCTGAGCCTCTGGATCATGTGCTTTTGCAGCTCAATGTCTGCGGTAACAGTGCGCCAGTCGGAGATGCAGGCTGCGATTTCAGCCTGAATCAAGCGTAATGGCGTTGCGCTGGCCTGATCTGCACGCGCGACAACAGCCGATTTGCCAAGCTTATCCACTTCGACGATGTACGGAATCGCTTTGACCTGGCAGGCTTGGATTACGTTGCCGGTGATAGAGCCTGCCAGGAGAACCAGGGCGATGATGGTTGTCAGTCGCCACTGCGCAGCGCGGCTGATGTACGAGCCATAGCGTTCCAGCCACTCTTGGCGGGCATTGAGATACGGATTTTTCTCATCCCCAGAAGGAGCTGTTTCTGCCTTTTCTTTTTTCTTAAAAAACATGTGAAATCCCCTAGTTAGTCATTACGCAATCTCTGGGCTTCAAGTCTCTGGCGAAGCGAAGAAGACACTGTATTGTTGCGCGAATCCTTGTTGTGCATAGACTCCCGCGTGGCATTCCACAGGTTACTGGCCGTCCCCTTCATGATCCCCCGGATACCCTGCGCACCTTCAGATTTTGCGACTTGCGCTGCCCTGCCGATATTGGCCATGCCAGCACCGGCAGCAATGCTCAATCCGGCAAGCCCTGCCCCCATAGCCGTAACCGTTGACGTGAGAGCATTACCGGTACTGACGTGCGACCCTTGGATGATGCCTGCGACGACGTCAGGCAGCGTTTTGACGAGACAGTAAAAGATGATGCAAAACGAGATCGTGACCCCAATCTGGCCCCAATTCATGTCCTCTGCCATTTGTAGCTGTGTAATAAAGTTAATACCGACGCCCATAACAAGTTGCATGACCATCAGCTTGAAAGCCACGGCAAAAACATAGCGCAATGCATTGACAGCATATTCACGCAAAAAAGATGTTGCACCGAGTCCAATTAAAATAGATGATGCACACATAGCTACAATGCACTCACACTTGATTAAAATTATTTGCAGTGATATTAACGCAAAGCAGATTAGTATAGACATTCCAGCCAATATATATACAAGAGAGTCAATTGGGTCACCAAAGCCACATTTATCAAAAAGATACGATGCTAATTCTAATCCGACTGTAAATGGTTTATCAGAGGCATCAATAATAACTGTTGCCTCGCCAGCAATTGATTTTAGGCCGTTTATTATATTCCATGTCCATGTGTGGTAATTATTGATAACAGCTAGGAAAAATCCTGCGGCTAAGATAACAAGACAAAAATTTTTGATTGTATCCTTTAAATCAGAAGCTCCCAGAGCCATCCTTATGCCAAGCCATGCTATTTCAAATACTGCGCACCAATAAAAAAGGAGCTTTGCATATTTGAGCATAACTGTTTCATATTTAGATAATTGGTCATGAAATTTTGTTACTATATCCGATACAATCGTATCGCCTGAAGTGGCGGCGTTGCTAATTTCAGGAATACTGATAAATAAAAAAAGGAGAAAAAAGATGAAAAAATATTTTTCTATCCTCTTTGCACTTTTGTTTTCCATATTTATCGCAAGCCCCTCTTTTGCATATGATATATGTGGATGGTGGAAAGCTGAAGGAAAACGTATTCCGAACACGCCTGATCTTTTAAAAATAACTGACAACAAATTTCATGGTTTTACTTATAAATCGACAGAAGATGACAGAAAAATAAGTCTATATTTAAATAGGTCTAAAAAACCGACAGAAATAAAGATTATAAGCAAAGATGATATAATGATTACAAATATTCGTGGCCAATCTGGTAATTATAAATTAATTACACGAGATACGACATTAACGAGAGAACAGGTTACAGGTCTTTTAAAAATTAAAAAGGATCAGGTCGAGAAGTAGTTCCAATTTTACCAACACCTTCCAGCATATATCTATGTAGCTCTTGGCGCATTTGCTCTTCCTTTTCTATCTTTTGACGGCTCGCCAAATCCGATTGAATCTTGGTTGCAAGAAGTTCGCGGAGCTGGCGAGCCTCTTGTATCTGAAGGGCTGCGAGCTGGTTTCCCGCCATGAGGGCCTTTTGCTGACCATCCGGGGTAGACAGGAGTTCATTGATATATGCTTCCAGCTCCCCTGATTCTTCCAGGTCTTTGAGCTGTTTCCCTGAAAGCTGGAAGGTCGCCTTTGTGGAATCATCCACACGACGGCTCCAGTTATCCCAGCTCGTGTGATAGGTCGTCATACCGCCCTGGAGCATATTGCGCGGCATTCTGGCCAAGTCCTTCAACTCAGATTGTGCGCTGTACAGTTCATCAAAGACATTGCCCAAGCCGACAACATCATTTCTCATGGTGCTCAGGGCACCCGTGATCTTTCCAAACTTGGACATCTCGGCTGATATTTTTCGGATCATCTCTTTGGGGAGAGCCACGGTGTTTTGAACCATATTTGTATATTGCTCTATGTTTTGTTGCACCATTTGCAACTGTGCTGCTGTTTGCTGGATAGCTTCATCATATTCTTTAACAAGTGTTTTTAACTGCTCAAGGCTCGTTGCCTTTTCGATAGCTTGCATAAACTTGTCACTGCAATTTGTGCAGTACACAGTTCCTGATATCGTCTGAACGGGAACCAACAGCAAAGCGGTGATGATAATAAGAGAAGTCTTCATAAGTTACTCCAAACTATATAGCATGGCGTTCTTTCAGCCATACATTAGGCCAATCACGGCCATGAATTTCTTTTAGGGATTTGATACGAGCAATGCTCTCTTTGTCGGATGCGCCGACAAAGGCTAATGCGACCGGCCCCAGACCGAGCTGGAAAAGGCGACGGCCAGCAGGACTGACCATGTAGTAATCCTGCTTTGCTGTGGCATGGGCCAAGATGCTGATTTGTCGATCATTGAGTCCGCAGGCTTTGTAAAAGCCGTAGGTTTCATCGTTTCGGGCTTCCCGATTCGGCAAATAAATCTTGGTAGGACACGACTCCAGGAGGACATCCATGATACCCGACTGCCGGGCGTCGGAAAGGCTTTGTGTGGCCAAGATGACCCCACAGTTGGCCTTACGGAGAACTTTCAGCCACTCCCGTATCTTGGAGCGAAAAACAGGGTGCCCCAGCATGATCCAGGCTTCATCTAGAATGAGAAGGGCAGGCTTACCGTCCAACGCTTTCTCGATCCGGTGGAAAATGTAGATCAGGACAGGGATCAGGTTGCGATCTCCCTTTTTCATCAGCTCTTCCATTTCAAAGACCGTGAACGTGGACTCACGCAGATTGTCCGTCCGGGCGTCCAGAAGCATCCCCATCGCCCCCCGCTGTGTGTAGTAGGCCAGCGCCTCGCGGAGAGATTGCTCCTGAACGGTATCCATGAAATGCGACAGGGTGCGCATGTGCTCCGGCTGTGTCGCCAGTCCCGTCATGGCGTCATGTATCGCTGCCCGATGGGAAGGCAGGACAGTCATCCCCTGGAGTTCCAGGAGTGTTTCTATCCAGTTTTCTGCCCAAGCCATCTCTGTCGGGCTTTCATCTATGCGCTGGAGAGGCGTGAAGCAGAGACTGTTTTCTGCTGCGATCTCATAGTGATCTCCTCCCGTAGCTTCGCAAAGCGGCAGGAGGGAGTTGCCTTTGTCGAAGGCAAAAATGCGGCGATGCGCATAGCGCAGGAATTGCGTGGCAATCGTGGCCAGCAGCGTGGATTTGCCGGAACCTGTGGGGCCGAAAATCACAGTATGCGCCAGATCGCCGTCATGGAGATTGAACCAGAACGGCGTGGAACCGTCAGTCAGAAAGACGGCCAGCGGCGGCGAATCCGGCGGATAAAGCGGGCACGGGCACGTCGGCGTCCCCGTCCAAACCGATTGCAGCGGCAGCAAATCGGCCAGGTTGAGTGTGGTTATGAGGGGACGGCGGATATTTGCGTATCCGTTGCCCGGCAGACTGCCCAGCCAGGCTTCCAGGGCATTCATGGACTCTATGCGGCAGCCAAAGCCCTGCGTCTGGATCAGACGGCGCAACTCGCGCGCCTTGTCCTGAAGGCCATTCACATCTTCGTCCATAATGATGATCGTGGACGACAGGTAGCCCGCTCCCACATAGCCGGACTGTACCTCGGTTTTGGCCGTCTCCGCATCTTCGCGCATAAGCAGCGCATCACGATTTACTTTCGCGTTGGGATTGTTGAAAAATTGATCCATGAATCCCAGCACGCGCTGGTTCCAGCCCTTGACGAAGCTGGTGATCTCCTTTTCCGCGTCATACTGGTCAAGGCAGATAAACCGTGTGGAATAGCGCAGCTCGAACGGCAGACTGTCCAGAGCTGCGAACATGGCAGGCCAGGACTCTTGCGGAAGGCCATCAATGGAAAGAATGGCCAGATGTTTTTTCTCAAGCCCGTCTTCAAGGCGCGGGATCAGACCGCCGACAAGGTGCCGACTGCCCAGCAGGGCATCAAGGTACATGGGCACCGTGGGCACACGCATAGGCTGAAGCACACCGGAGATGCAGAACTGCAAGTGAGCCAGCAAGTCTGAATGCAAAAAGGTGTCGTTTGAGGCATCATACAGCTCGTATTCCTGAAGCCGGTGCATCTCCAACACCGAAGCGCAGGCATCCTCAAATTCCATCAAGGAATCCTTGAATGTCTTGAGTCCCTTCTCCAAGGCAGACATCGTTTCCACGCCAACCTTGGCCGCGCCAGCCATTTTGGCGACATTGTAGTTGGGCAGATAGGTGACGGTCAGAAACGTCGAAGTGCTGTAGCAAACATCCTGCCCAAAAAATGCACGGCGCTCATCCTCTATGGCCTGGGAGACAGGATCAGGAAAGTGTGAGCGATCCGCATCCGGGTAAGCGCGCTGCGTTGTCCGGCAGGCATCGACGTGGATCATCCAGCCTGTTCCCAGACGCAGGACGGCGTTACTGACCTGCTCGGACACATAGGACAGTTCGGCAGGGGTAGAGCTGGCAGTATCCTCTCCCCGGATTTCCCATGCTGCCAGGAACGAGCCATCTTTTTGGAGTATGATCCCAGGCTCTATGAGCGCGGCATAGGTCAGCAGATCGGGAAGCCCTTTGGCTTTTGAACGAAAGTCTTGCAGATTCAGCATATTATTTACCGTCCAGAATTTTCTTCACATGCCCTACAACAGAGCGGGCATAGGCACGTCCCCGCTCCGGATTCTTGTGAAGCGGTGTGTGGTAATAGGCCACGGCTTTCCAGTTAAGACCGTGCCGCCGAATCTCCTGCGCAAGTATCCAGACACCGATCTTGATATTGTTGGCAGGTTCCAGCACCTGTTCCACCGGCCAGCCATACCGTTTGATCCAGTAGGCATTGATCTGCATGATCCCCACGTCAAACGAGCGTCCGGAGCGCATGGCCCACTGAGCGTACTGGATGGCTTCTTCTTTCGACCTGGGTCGTACATCCCGCCCAGAAATATTGATGATCCACGGATGGCAGCCGCTTTCCTGCCGGGCGATGGCCAGGGCCAGCACTTTGGGCACCTGATAGCGGGCACAGGGCGCGTCAAAAAGCGGTTCCAGGACATGCTGACGGTTCTGAAGGGTTTCGGCGTATACCGGGGTAAAAAAAATGACGATCATCAGGAGAACGGAGCAAGCGCTTGCCTTGCGGAAGAATATGTTGATGGGATAACATTCCTGCATAGTATTTCCTTTAGGAGCAATATATGACGCAACTAATTAAAGATTTTCTTGAAGCTGAGAAAAACATGTTTGATTATTGCAAGTCATTTATGAGTTTCTCTTTTCTGCTAAATACAGGATGTCTTGGTATATTATTGAATTTATATCCTAATCTTTATG
>OOCI01001334.1_pt1 | contig 18625 bp, 27 predicted proteins | sample 1671761 | NCBI WGS metagenome assembly OOCI01 (sample SAMN06348190, study PRJEB24527) | human gut metagenome | biome: human gut; feature: ankylosing spondylitis patient; material: feces | host: Homo sapiens | place: China | collected 2015-10
CTTCCGGCCGTTGCCGCCGTTTCCAGTTCTTTCACTTTATTGTTCCAGTATTCGATCTCGCCACGGACCGTGTAAAGGTCAGCACGGGTCAGGCGGCGGTCGCCGATGGAGTAACCCTGTCCGCTGGCGATCTTTTCTTCCGCTTCCATCCAGGTTTGAAGTTTTGCTTCTGCCTGTTCCAGCGTAATTCCTGCCATTTATCCAATACCTCCCGATACAATTCTTCGTCCTGCCGGATGCTGAACCATCGGCATTTCCGTTTCCGCGTCCGGGTTTTCCAGCACCGGGTTCGCAATTTCCAGTGCGGCCAGCGCGTAGTCCCGGCAGTCCAACGGCTCGTTGCGGTGGTAGTTCGGGTCTTTCAACTCCCACGCCGTCGTGGGTCTGCCCTTCTTCCAGCGCACAACTTGCTTCTCTGCCGTTAAACCCTTGAAGTAGGTTTCGTCATATCCCGCTGCTTCATCCAGTGGGAAGTGACAATAGTTCGGACCCGGTGTCTGAACGTTCAAACGTTGGTATACCATAGTCTTGCCGTTATCAACACCGATGGTGTACAGCGGTACGCCCACACGGTTGCCAGTTGACGGCTTCGACACGAACACTGTTTCCACGCCGCCGCGTCCCTTTATGGCGTAGAGGTGGCGCTGCCAGCGTTCCAGACAGAAGCGGTAAACCGCATCCGTGTGGTGTCCGCCGGTGTCCATTGCTGCCGCAAGAATATTCATCACCGCTCCGTCTTCTCTGCGCCAGCGTGTTTGTAGGAAATTATCAAGGTCTTCCCAAATCTGAGGTTTAAGCGGATCGCCGTATATCTTCTGATATCGAATGCCCCAGCTTTCCTTTCCAACTCCCCAGCCCACCAGTTCAAGCTCGAAACGGTCGTCCTGAACATCGATGCCGCAGGTCAGCACCAGCACGCCAGCCGGTACGGTTGCCGGGTACATTTCACGGCGGCTGTACAGTGCCATATCGTCCGCGCTCTCGCCGCGCTCTTCCCAGGTTTCCCCAAGTTTGGTGTTGACCCATGCCTTCATCAACTCGGGGTTGCCATGGTCGAGTGCTTCTTTTGCGGAAAGAAATTCCGTAACGATGCCGGACCATGCACAGAACGACGATGCAAGGACATTCAGGTGAAAGCCGCGCACCTCCCGTTCCGGGTGTAGTGCAACGTACCTTCCCTTCCTGCCCTGTGCTTTCCAGCGATATTCACCAGCAATGCAGCCGCAGTATTCGCACCGGTACTGCACACCGCCATGCGGCCAGTTCTCCCGGTCAAAAACCACATTTGCCCAGACCAGCGGTTGATACTCACCGCATTCCGGGCACGGCACCGTCCACTCTTCCATCGTGCTTTCCAGCCAGGCTTTTTCAATCCTGCTGGTGCCCTTTATGGTTGGCGTGGAGACAAGCACCGTTTTCTTGTCCCAGTATGTTGTCTGGCGGGTTCTTGCCAGCGTCAGCGGGTCGCCCTCGGTGCCAGCCGATGCCGGATATCGGTCCACCTCGTCTGCCAGAACAAACTTGATTGGTCGGGATGCAAGCCCCGCCGGACTGTTTGCTCCAACGATGGTGACGTGTCCACCCGGAAATGCTTTCTGCATGATCGTATTCCCGGAGAAGCGACTCTTGGCATCGACCTTTCTTCGCAGTTCCGGGGTATCGCGGATCATGGGTGCCAGACGGTCTTTGGAAAATGTTTGTCCCATTTCTACCGTTGGCTGCATTACCAGCGTCGGTGCTGGGGTGTAGTCAATCGCATATCCCAGTGTGTTCAGGATGATTTCCGTCTTCCCAATCTGGGATGATGTCTTGACCACCACCATGCGGATATGTGGATCACCAATGGCATCCATCACGGCGCGCTGATACGGCGCATTGTCCGTGTGCCACCGCCCCGTTCCTGCGCTAGCTTCTGGGGACATTCTCCTGTATTTATCCGCCCACTCGCTGACCGTCAGCTTCGGCGGCGGTTTCAGTTTCAGCAGCACCCGGGCAAACAGTTCCTTCACTTCCGGGGCTACCTCTACAGTCTTCCTTTTCTTTGTCATGGTTCACGCACCTTGGCAGCGGGCAATACACCTGCTGCTCATTCAGTTCGTACCCCCATTCACAGCCAGCGCACGGGTTTTTATCCCGTGTCTTTTTCTTCCGCTTCTTCATTTGCCCCATCCTCCGGTTCTGCCAATGCTTCTTCGGCGTGGCTCAGAGTTTCCAGAGCTTCTTCCAGCTCCGCTTGGATCAGGTCTTGCACCTGCTGTTCGTCGCCTTCCAGCGCCACAACTGCGGGTGCCAGTTTTTGCGGCAGCGCCAGAATGCGGGAACGAAAGTTCATCATCATAGCGGAGTAGGCTTTTTCCACATCGCCCACTTCCAGAAGTTCAGCCTTCCTTACCCGGTTTTCCGTTTCTGCCGCAATTCTTTTTTCTTTGGTCAGCTTGGCTCTTTCATCGTTCAGGTCAGCTTTGCTCCCTGCGCCAATGTACTTGATGTAGCGTGTCATGGTATCCACCAGGTCATACAGCCCCGGTCTTTTTTCCCGGATCACGCCTTCATCCCTCAACTGCCGCACACGGCGTTCCGTGAGGTTCAGGTGTTGCGCCACAACCTTACTTGTGTAAAGGGTCATTGTCTGCATCCTCTTCCGTATCATCCGGCACATCGAACGCGCCAATTGCGCGGGCCTTTGCAAATTCTATCCGCTCACGTTCCAGCTTCATGCGGGCTTCGGTTTCTTCTGCCTGCTGTAGCTTTCCGATGATCGTTGCGATTCTGCCCTCCACCTTGTTCAAGGCTTCCTGCAAATGCATCTTTCTGGTGAATGCGCTCTCCTTTGAGTACATTCCCATATTCTGATTTGCGCCATCCTGTTTTGTGCCGTTTACTTTTCCCGGCACTCGCATATCAAGCAGCGTGCTGATGTAAAGTTCATCCTGATCTGTGCTTTCCAGTACAGTAATCTGGCTGAGGATTCTTTTTTCCTGAACTTTCAGAATACCAAGTTCTTCCCGGAGTGCTTTAACGGCAGTCTTCGGTGTCTTGTCCATGATGAACTTTTCATCATCCGTCAGTTGATCGAAGAACACCGCCGCATAGCCGCCGTGCTTCTGGGCATTCTTGTTTCTTGGTGGCGCACCGCCGCCGGGGTTTCCCTCTGCATTCTGGTTCCCGGGCTGACCGCCGCGTTTCTTTTTCGGCGGAATTTCCAGCTCGTCCCACTTTTCTTTGGACTTCCACCGGCGCACCGTGTCATAGTTCACGCCGATATCTTCTGCCAACGCCGCAAGATTCACCGCGCCGTCTTCTCGCATACGGCGTAGGTATTCTTCGCGGGCGGCATCTTTCTTGTCGCTCCGCCTGGGCATTGTGCATCCTCCAATAAAAAATGCCCCACCGGGCGCATCCGGCAGAGCATTATATTTTGCGGGTCGCTTACGAATTGTAAGCAGCTCTGTATAACAAAAGCCCCACGGCATCGCTGCCGCCGGGCTTTGTCAAAAATCCACTGTACCAATTATAGCAGAAAATCAGTATCATGGAGTATCATCTTTTGCCTTCCCGCCTTTTTTGACCCCCGGGGGACTTTTTTCCGGGGGTCTGCCGGAAATGGAAAATTTGCATTAAAATCTAGCGAACTTTTGCGCTGTTGGACCCGCTAATTAGCGCGGGCGCGCTCGCAGTACCTCGCGCCCGCGCGGGGCGGCCTCGTCGGGCTGGCGGTAGGCGGGCTGAACTGGTGACAGCCTGTCACCGATTCGGCCCGGCGCGGGGCGGGCGGCTGTGCTGTGTGCCAGGTCAGGAGAGCAGGCAGGGCGGGCGGGTACCTGCTTCCGGTGTGGATCAGGGCGGCGGCGTGGTCTGCTGTGCTATGGATCAGGCAGGCGGGCGGCGTGATCCGGTGCAGTCTGTGCAGCAGATCAGCAACCAGCGCGGCGGATCGGTGCGGGCGCTGGTGCCCGATGTGCTGCGGATCAGGCAGGGCGTCGGGCGTGGATCAGGAGAAAAAAGAAGCAGGCAGGGCGCGCCGTGTGTGGCGTTGTCCTGCCTGCTGTGCTGTGTTCTGCCGTGATCTTCTGCCCTGTCCCCGCTCCACGGAATGCCGCCGGGGTACTTTTCACAGGGCGGCATGGCGGTACTTTTCGCCGTTGCCGGAGGGGTCAGATTCTCCACTTTACCGGGTAGTGCTTTATGTGTAGGGCTAGAACTTAGTGATCTATAGCCTCCCCAGTAACCCCCTATAGTCCCCCTTCTTCCCCAGATTCCGCCGGGGTGAATCCATCGCGGGCCATTCTTTCGGCGCAAGCCTGCAAAATATAGGCCTGCACGCTTTGCCCAGCGGCAGCAGCTGCGGCGCGGATTTCTCCGCCGCGATCTTTCGGCGGGCGAATCTGGATTGAATCGCATTTTGCAATATATCGGCTATTTGTGATTTTCTTTTTCTCTGAAATTGGCATTATATCATCCCTTTCGCGCGCGTTTATTATATTATAGCAAATCGGTCTGCATTCCGCCATGCAAAAATGCACAAGCATTCCGTCATGTTTTTGTGCAAAAAGTAGATTGCATTCCGTCATGCTTGACAGCGGCATTCCGTCATGCTAAGATAATGCCACAGCAAGCGCCACGGCAGATAGCCGGACGCAAGCCGAACAAAACCAACGATTGCAGGAGGATTTTATTATGCGTAAACTCAACAAAATCATCACCACCGCCGCAATGGTCGCCGCCATTCTGGCAGGCACCGCACCGAAAGCCGCCGCGACCGGCTGTCCCTACACTGTCGGCCCCCTGGGCCGCTACATCGTCCCGGCACAGGTGCAGGGAATGACCGCCGACGGCGACGGCGTGCAGGTCTGGTGCAGCGACCTGGGCGACGGTGACGACTGGTTTTTTCTGGTGGATGCAGAAACCGACCTGCACATCTTCGACCGGGTCCAGCTGGTCATTGATGCAAACGGCACACCGGAAGATTTTTCCGATGACAGAGCGATCGACGCTCTGTTTTGCCACGACTGCGAGAGCGTGGACGACTAACCCCGCCGGATACCTCAGCAGGGCCGCACCGAACAAAGCGACCCAGCCCCACACCCGGCACACCGCCGGGACCATTTGAGAACTGAATACAGGAGGTTTTACACCATGAGAAACAACGATCTTATTGCAACCGCCGTTTGTGCCCAGTACACCCCCGAACAGCTGCACAAGCTGGCCGCCCACTACTACACCGCCGACGAGATCGCCAGCGCCGCCGCAAAAATCATTGTGGAGCCGGGCGAAGACGGCACCGCACCCGATTCGGTGGAGATTGCAGAAGAAACCCTTTGCACCGCCCTTTTCCACACGTTCGACGGCTGGAAAAGCCCCAGAAACGGCGGGCTGAGCGTCAAGCGCGGCGAAAAGGCCGTGATCCGCTGCAAGCTCTGGAAGTACAAGGACAGCCCCAAGCCCGAAGACCTGCCCGCCGACGCTGATCCGCTGACCCGGGCGGCCGCTGAGCAGGGCGGCGGCGACTACTACATGACCACCGCCTACCTTTTCGGACGCTGGCAGGTCGAGAAGCGAGACCCGAAGAAACCCGCAGAAAAGCGCTTTAAGTCCCTTGATGACATCCGGGCTTATAACAAAATGCTGGCAGACCAGCGCAAAGCCGCAAAGGTAGCCGCCGCCCAGCAGGACAAGCCCCAGCAGACCAGCGCCCCCAGCGCCGCCGATTTGAAAAAGGCAGCGGACAAGGCAAGGCGTGAATTTATGGCCGTCTCCGAAGACGACCGCCCCGCCCAGGCCGCCGCGCTGGAAAAGTGGCGCAAAGCCCGGAAGGCCGCAGAGGACGCAAAGCAGACAGCCACAGCCGCCGCACCTGCCCCCAATCCGAAATCCGAAACAAACCCCCAGCCCAAAGCATCCCCCGCGCCAAGCGCAGACAGCGCCCCGGAATACTGTGAACAGACTTCTTTCTGCTGAATGGGATACCCTAGCAGGGCCGCACCCAGAAAAGCGGCCCCGCCCCACACCCGGCACACCGCCGGGACGATTGAAAATTGAATAGCAGGAGGATTATACCATGAAACTTTCTACCAACTTCACCCTGTTCGGCCTCAATGTCAAGGCGGTTCAAGCCTATCTCAAGGAGCAGGCAAAGGACCGGCGCGGGGTTCGTATCACCTGCCGGGGTGATCTGGTCTATATCATCACGGCATACACTGCGTTCAAGCTGCCCTCTGTCCTGTATGCCGACGTGATCCAGCCCGTGACATTCCGCGAATGCCCCGCCGACGGCGTGACCATCATTTCCGCCCAGTATGGTTTTGAAGTGGAAGAGAACGCACCGGATCTGGTGGACATCTTCAAGCGCCACGCCCCCAACGAAAAGCCCGTTGATCGCACGCCGTTCTTGCAGGACATCCCCACCGGCAAAAAGAAGAGCGGCCTTGCAAGGCTTTTCCACATCGGGACAACGCCCATCTTGATAAATGCCGACTACGACAGCATGGTGAACCCGGTGCAATTCACCTATCACGGCACGACGCGCGGCTATTCCCCCGTGTACGCTGTCAGCGCCAGCGATCCGACGATCTCCGTTATCATGCTGCCCATCAAGCCCACCGCAGAGGTTGAAACGCTCTGCAAGAAAATGTTTTCCGAATGACCCGCAAGGCCGACGGCATCCCGCCGCCGCTGGTGCAAGCCCAGCCGCCCCGCCGGGGCGGGCGCTCATGGGTCCACACCCAGACACAACAGAATAACAGGAGGTTTTACCATGTCTTGCATTCAGCTTTCCGAAAAGCATATTGCCGCCGTCGCTCACGGTCTGGCGTTCATCCTCAACGGGGCCGGCGGTATGTGCCACCTTGCCGCATCCTACGAGCTGCCGGAGTTGTCCGACGCTCTGAGCGCCTGCCGATATCTGCATGACTTTCTCTTTGATGACCGCAAGATTTACGCCGTTCTCTACAAGCTGAACGATGCCGCATACACTGGCCGCTACCACTTGGAGACAGCCGACGCCGAAGATTTTCCCACCATGCCGGCCGTCTTCCCGCACCTGCTCCATCTTCTCGACTGGGATGCAGGGCGCTATACAATCGACCGCGATTTTTACGCATTCACAAAGCTGCTGGACAGTTTCATCTACCAGTGCAACGAAGATGCAACCCGGAACAGCCCCGTTCTAAAAGCTCTTTCCGGCACTTCCCGCGCACTGTATGCGTTCATTGTCCAGAATGCCGCCGAATATAACAACGCCGATTGGATCATCTGACCCACCCTGGACACCTCAGCAGGGCCGCACCGTAAAGCGACCCCGCCCCAGCCCGCAAGGGCCACACGAAATCCGCAAGCCCTACCAGGGCGAGCGAAACGCTTTGAAAACTGAATATTTGGAGGTCTATACAATGGCTACTACCATTATCAACGAATCCACCGCCCGTCTGGCAAAGCAAATGCGCTCTTTCGATGACTACAAGGAAGGCAGCGCCACCGCCAGTTACAACGCCCAGTGTGCCGAAGCCGCCGCGATTCTGGAAAAGGTCAAGGCGAAATGTGCCACGGATGAACAGCGGGAGCGTGCCGAATACCTGTATAACCGGTATTGTTCCGTTCTGGCTGAAGCCATCAACCGGGACAACGAGATCGGCACCCGGTGCCCGTCCGTGCTGGTATGCGGCGCTGGCAACTTCCCGACCCGCAAGAAGGAAAAGCAGATTGCAGCGTGGGACAAGAACATGGAGAACTTCCGCAAGGCAGACCACTATTTGGATATGCTCAAACGTGCCCACACGCTGGCTGTTAAATCCGATGATCCCGAAGTGCTTGATTTTCTCCGGGCAAAGCTGGCCGGACTGGAGGAAGCGCACGCGCTCATGGTGTCCGCCAATGCCTACTACCGCAAGAACAAAACGCTAGAAGGCTTTGAAGGCATCCCCGCCGATACCATGGCATGGATCACCCGCCCCGGCGTGTATCTGCCCGGTGGCCGCAACGGTGACGGTTCCCCCCTGGCTTTTTACGGCAAGCCCTTCCCGACCTACGAACTTACAAACAGCAACGCCAACATCAAGCGAGTAAAGCAGCGTATTGAAACGCTGGAAGCTGTCAAAGCATCTAAACCGATTGAAGAGGAACACGACGGCTACACCTACCGTGAGAACGCCGAAGCAATGCGTGTTCAATTCCAGTTCGACGGCAAACCGGACGACGAAACCAGGGCACTTCTCAAGCGCAACGGGTTCAGGTGGGCGCCGTCGCTGGGCGTCTGGCAGCGCCAGCTCAACGACAACGGCAAGTATGCCGCCCACCGCGTCATGGAGGTTCTGGACGGCCAGCAGTAAAACGGATACTCTGACGGGGTTGCACCGTAAAGCAGCCCCGCCCCAGCCCGCAAAGGCAACACGTCACCGGCCCCGGTATCTATATACCCAGATCGGCAAATCTAAAAACTCGAATCCCTACCGGGACGAGCAAATGCACATCACTTTGGAGGTATTTACATGAAACTCAAGGAAACCCGCATTCTTGACGCTGCGGGCGCACGTTACGCCTGCATTGCCAACGACTACTGCACCCGCTGCGATTGTGAAGAATATGACCGCATTTTGAACGATGCAGCCGAAAGTAGCCGCAAACCGGGCGGCATCACGGTTGACGATCTGGCCCGCATCGCCGAAGCAATCAAGGCCGTCAGCGAAACGGATGACGATGTGCCTGCTATCGCTTTTGCGCTTTCCCGGCGCACCATTTCCCATTTTGAGCAGGTCTGAATCATCCCGCCCCGGTAGCCCGCCGGGGCATCTTGTGTTATACTATTGCTGTCTTGAATATGCGTTTTTCTGGTGCTTGTGTGCTCAAACTGAGCATATTTGTATCAAAATCATGGTTAAGTGTTCGGAAATGAGGTGTTTTTGTGATTGAAGGTGAAGTTTTCGCCCCGTGGCGGCTTGTTGCCAGCTTTGCAGACGGCAGCCGGTTGTTATTCGACGGTCTGACCGAACAGCAGGCAAAAACAGCTATGGAGAGCGCCCAGCGGGATCACGGTTGCATTTCGTGGTGGGATCGTGTTACCGATCTCAACTACGAAGACGGGCGCTATTACCGTACCATGCCAGAGCCGCCAACGATCCATGTCTTGAAAATTGACGAGTAAAGAAATACCCGGTAGGCCATACAGCCCGCCGGGTATTTCTTTGCTCATTTTTCATTGTTTCGGGTATTCGTGTTTGTTTCCCAGCGGCGTTTTTGCGTTTCGCGGAAATGTTTCACATACGCGTAAACTTTTCCGGCCTAATTTGCCTTTATATCATACGCGCGAAGGTGAAATGCTTTCACGTTTTCCTTTACCCCTTCCGGGGCGTAGCGTTTGCATTCTCTAAGCTGGTGCGCTTTACTTACGCGCATTATACGCACGCGCACGGATTTCTTCCGCCTGCGGCATATCGTCAAGGCTTTCAGCAAGCCGCACCAACGCTTCTGCTTTTATCCGCTTTGTGTGCGATACGCTGTACCCGATTTTATGCGCCGTTTCCTCTGAACTGTGGCCACACAGCCATAATTCCGAAATCACTGTTGTGTACACAGTCTTTAGTGACCAGATTTGTGCGCGGATCGCAGCAAAGTCCCCACGCAGCACCACTTCTTGTACTTCTAGTTCCCGCAAGCGGTCAAGGCTCCCCAGTTCTTCGGCTCTCTGGGCAATGTCTGCCGTGCTGTCGCTGTGTCCGCTTCCGTGCGGCATTCCGCCGTACTCAATGCCGCGCAGACAGTTCAGATCGCCTTCCAGCAGGTCTTTTTCTGCCGCAATGGTGCGCAGCTTCTTTTGGATATCCGCCGCGTAGTCCAAAACCATTTTTGCATCTTCAATCCGCATCTTCTGCGCCCTCCTGCGGCTCTGCCGTTACTGTTTTTTTGTGGTATCTGTCTTTTTGGCTTCCAGCGCCGCCTTTCGGCGGGCTGCCTGCTTTTGCCTGATCTGTAAACCCCGCGACTTTTTGAAATACGCCGGGAGCGGCTTTTTCTTAGGCTTCCCCATGTTCTGCACCCCTTTTCTGCGGTTTATCTTCCCAGTTCGACAATAGCACCCAGGCTTTCGATATCTGCCTTCGTTGCCCGGCGCTTTTTCAGTGCGGCAAAGATTATGCTCTTGTTTTCTGCATAAAAGTTCGCCCCGACCGCAAAATACCGCAGTTCCGGGTTAAACCGCTGTCGAATGCGCAGGCAGAAGATCATGTTACCATCTACCGGCACATCCAGCTCATAGACCGCGATCTGACCGGTTTCTTTGCTGATTTCACGGCAAAGAAACACCGCGTTTGTCTCAAACCTTGCCTTTTCTTCATCTGTCACAGCTTTTCACTCCTTCCTGCCTGTTTTGCAAGGCGTTTCCACTCCCGGATTTCATCCTTGCTGTCCGGCGTGATGATTTCCGTGAACTTATAGCCTTTTGGCTCTGCGATCAGGTCAATAAACAACCGGCGGCGGTAAATGTAGTCCCGCTGTGCCCGCCGGGTGAATTTCGACTTGATTTCTACCACTTCCACCGCGCCATCAGCATACACCAACACATAGTCTGCCGTATATCGCGCCGCTGGCAGTTTGACATTGCCATACTCCTTTGCGGGCAGCAGAGGAAAGGCAACGTGCGGCGTTGCCTTGATGATCCTGCCAGATTCAATGCCCGGCACCACCACGGATATGTAATACTCGTATTCGCCCCGGCTCTCGAAGGTTTTCCCGATTTTCCCAGCAGACTTTGCCGCATCCGCCAACGTCTGCTGCGTTGTGGTGCACTTTCCCCTTGTTCGCCGTGCGATTTGTGCTTCTGCCTGCGCCCGGTAGCGCGGCGGCAGGTCTTCAAGGTTCAGCCTTGTGCTCATGTCTCCTCCTTTACCATTTCCGGCTCAGAATGGCATAGCATTGTGCTTCCGTTACTTCCCAGCCGTCTTCCCGGGTTTGGTCGGACTGGTGCAGTTCTCCCGGATCGTAAACAACGCTTTTTTCCAGCTTCCAGCCCGGGAAACGCTGGCTCCACCAGTATTCATCGTTCTGCATATCTCCGCAGGCGTCCCTCAGTTGACGGCGGCTCCACTTTGTATCGTTCGGTGCCTGCTCTTCCGGCAAAATCAGGTTTTTGGTTTCGATGCAGGCACGCTCTGTGTGGTTGTAGATATACCCGACCGTTCCGTACTTGCCTTGCGTTGTCTGGTCTGTTCCCAGAATTTTTTTCATGTCAATGCGATCCGCATTCATGGTTCCCAGACTTTCATACTCGTTTGTTCCGGGAATACGGCGACGCCAGAGGTCTTCCAGCATTTCTCGCACTTCGCGGCGGTCGATCTGGTCAAGCCCGATGCACTCTACAAAGCCGTGCATATGTAAACGGCCATCTTTGCCCTTGCGCACAGCCCAGAGCATCATTTTGATTTTCTCCCGGGCAATCTTGAACCGTTTGCAGATTGCAGCAATTACACGGCGCTTATAGTTTTTTACTTCCCGGACGCATCCTAGAAAATCGTCTGGCAGAAAGATTTCTTCAAACGTCCCAGACAGGAAGAACCCGTCTTTTGTGAAGTTTGTAACAACTTTCCTCTGCTTTTTCCGCAGAGAGGACATTTTGTTTCTGGCTTTCTGTCTTTCGCCGGACTTCTTCTGCTTCTTCCCTCTGGTGTTCCGTTCCTGCGGGGTAATGGCGTAGAGACACACAGCCATATAACTATCACCACAGATAATCTTTTTTTCTCTGATATAGTTTCTGCGCATCCCTATCACCTCCTGCCCCGGTCAACTTCCTGTGTTTATTTTTCTTCTGTGGACCAGCACAGTCACAGAAATAACGGGTATACAAGCTCCCTAAAGAGGACTTTCGCCCCTTTAGGTTATGCTTTTCGCCATTTTCTGGCAGTTAGTCTTTCGGTGCCGCCGGGTAGTACATCCAGTGCGTTACATTGCCGTGTTCATCGAATCTGTCATCTTGGCCTTCAACAAACCACTGCCCGGTTCCGTCGTGAATTTCATAGTGTGCTTCATGCTGAGTGCCATCTGCGCAATGTGCCCAGACCTTCATACTGGTTTCGCCGGAGTAGGTTTCATTCCCATCATTCCAAGTTTCATTGTGGGTGGGCGGCGGATCACTTGCCCGCCGCCATTCCTGCACTTCCACCTTCGGTGCATCGTCCAACTCTTCAAGACAAGCTCTGAACGCCCCCCGAATCATCGCATCCACAACCGCATTTCCCGTGTTAGTTGCCACGATTCCCAGCAGAATATTATTTCTGGCCGGCAGGGCATCAATTATCATTCTTTCGCTCATTTGCTTTTTCCTTTCTTGCAGCGTGTCCCATAGCGGAAAGATTTCTCTGTTTTGCCGCCGCACGGAAGATTTCTTTTCTGCATTCCTTGCAGTAGTGAGCGTGCGGACCGGCTTCAAAAAGTTTTCCGCATCTCTCGCAGATTTCTTTAGTCACGATTCCTTCCTCCCCCAAAATTCCTCTATCGTGTTGCGATATTCTTTGAAGCATTTCGGGCAGACATCACCAACAACCCCCAAGATGTAAGGGTCCGCGTAGGAAAGTTCCCAGCCTTTTAGCGCATTTATGTTAAGCGTCCCGTCAGCAAGCCGATTCACAAATGTCTGTTTGCCGCACCGAACACATGTGAATCCCACTCCGTCAAATTTCATTCTGTGGACGCCCCCCTTTCGCCGGACTTTGCCTTTGCTCCGTTCCAAAGAATCACATTTGACGAGTGGACCAGATATGTTGTTCCGTTAATTTTGACCTGTAACTGGTCGCCCTCATAATCGTTCCAGCTATCCACTTTGCCCTCAATGACGGTTCCGTCCGGCATTTTGATTTGTGCCTGCGAATATTCGTAAGTCAAATCAATCATCTGCTTGTTGCAGCCAGCCAGCAGCAGAACGCTTGCCGCAGCAGATACGCCCGCCATAAAAATTTTTCTCATTTCTTTGTCTCCTGTTTTACATTTAGCTTTACTATCGGCTGCGGCTGATCCGACCGGTTCAGCGGCTTATCAAAGCTCACATTCATCCAGTCTCCCTCCGGCTTATCGTGCCATGCCAGCGCATGACGGATACCCAGCCAGACCTGTTCTGCCCGGTACGGAATGCGCATACCGTCTTCGATAAGTGGGTGACAGGCAAACATCTGATAGGCTCTATCCATGTCGTCCTGCATCATGTTCCGGTTTTCCAGCGCCCGGTAAAAATCTTCTTTTTCGTCCTCTGCGTTTTTGAATCGCTTTGCATCCATATCGGCATAGTGCTTCGCCATGCAGAGGTCTTCCGCAAGATCATTAAACTGCCCCATGTGCAGGCGCAGATACATCTCGCAAGCAGCCTGCACAGCTTCCGCCACCGGGCGACTCATTGTCACCGTTACGGTTTCGACCTCCGCCGGGGTGCCTTTTTTCTTGTCCATGCTGTCACCTCAAATTCTTACAGGCGGCGCTCCGTACCCGTCGCGCACCACTATGCCGTCTTTTTCTGAAATGTACATCCACGTCTTGAATGGGAAATTTGCAGCCGGAATGCCTGCTTCAAGAGCGGCCTGTTCCAACATCACGCATGGCCCATAGTCACACCCAACGGAGATTTTTGTCCACGCCTTTGCTTCTTTCTCAATCCTCATTGCCAGTTCTTTTTTGAAAACTTTAACCTGTTTCTTTGAGATTTTCTTTGCCGTAGAATCCGCAAGGAGACACGTCACAATAGACGTGTAGCCGTTATCCCCATTGCTATGCGGCTGGTTGGCAGTCACTTTTTCCACCCACCAGTTGACGGCCTTTTCGATGGTTTCTTTGGCCAAAGTCATGATGCTTTCCGCCTTTCTTTAGAAGAGTTCTCTTATCTTTTCCGGCCACCGGCGCTGGCTCCGTTCCAGCTTGCAGATCATCGCCGCCAGCTGGATTGCTTCAACCGCCATGTGGACGGCGCGGTACTGCATTTCCTTCAGGTCTTCTTCCGGGATTTGCAAATCGCCCTTAACTTCGTTCCACAGGCGTTCTTCAATCCACCTGTCCAGCAGATAGCGTTCCACTTCCGCTTCGCTCATTTCCTCCCGGATCACAGCCCACCCTTCATGTGCGCTATGGAACATCGGGAAGTTCTGGTTTGCGGCTCTCAGTTCCTTTTTGACCAGCAAACGGACATCTTTTTCTACAGCATCCATTATTTTTCCTCCCGATTTTCAATCCGCTTGGCTTTCTCCGCTGCTTCCTGGGCGGCCAAGTCCTGCAAGTCATCGTGCATCTTTTCGATGATTTGTTTTTGTCGTCTGGACATTAGCTCCGCTATGATTTCGTCCAGATCATCCGCCACGTTATCTTTGATATTCATAGGCGCGATCAGTGCCCGAAGGATCATGCCATCCTTCACGGCATAGATAAACCGGCACTCCTGGTTGGCGGGGCGTACACAAATCTGCGCAAACTCCTTGTTCAGCTCACCCTCCACCGGCTTCAACAATTCCGACCGGATAAACCCGACGCTGCCGTCAGGATTTCGCAACGCGATAAGTTCTTCTCCATTGATAACGATCCGCGTCTTGATTTCAGAGGTAGTTCCTTCATGTTCCGGCTCGTCATCCCACCTCACGCCGTACAGTTTTCCGTCGATGGTGCATTCTTCATGGTAGAAGATGTTCTTCATCTTCTTCTGCGGAATGCCCAGCATAGCGCCCAGCTCTCCCGCGTCCTGTGTTCTGGGGTAGCCATCCATGCAGTAAAAGGCACTCCCCGTGCCGACAAAAATTCTGCCGCCGTTGTTGATTACTTCGCAATGCCCGCAGTTCCTGATCTGGGCAGCCAGTGCAGAAAGTTTCATCTTTTCACCACCTCCACGTTCGGCTCTCCATCTTCGATGAACTCAGGGTAGGCACTCTTTGCGTGTTTCCTTGCTTCGCGGACTGCTGCATTCGCATTTTTTGCTTCCAGCTTATACGGCAGATACAAATTTTCCTTTGTATAGCTGTCAATGCCAAACAGCATAATACTGAACTTCGCCATCGTTTGCTCCCTTCTATTTATTTTTTCTGTCGGTGGGCATTTCCGGGCTTGAACCGGGCGGGGCCTGTCCCATGCTCATATAAAAAGCAGCCGCCGCACCGGGCGGCTGCCTGCCAGAATTTATGACTTCGCTTCGACCGACGGAAGAATGTCGGTGTGGAAATAAAGTTTGTAGTGGTACGGGTCAGTGTGCGTGCCCGTGATATCCTCCACGACATACATTGTGTAGTCGTTCAGATAGATATAGTTTTTGCGGTAGGTGTCCGGCCCAATTTTCACAGTGCAGACCAGCTCGTTGTTGCTGTTGTTGGAGATAGACATATAGCCTTCTGCTTCCAGAATGACTGTATCGGTTCTGGCATTGTAGACCGTGATCTTGCGCTCACTCTCGAAGTAATCTGCCTGCTTCGAGATATTGTAATTGGCTTTGTCCGCTTCACTGCCACAGCTGCATAACAGCAGTGATGCCAGCAGAGCAATGGTCAGAAAGAACTTTTTCATTTTTCGTCCTTTTGCTATGCGTTTATGTACGGACAGGCTACCGGTGTTATCAGATCGTGGCAAATATGGCTGTCTGCCTTTATTTCTCATTCTGCTTTTTCTTCCTGCTTTTCGACATTTCAAGAATTTCAGAAACCAACTCAACCAGCCGTTCCAGCTCACACCGCACATCATAAAATCCATAGGCGTGCCTGCTCTCATACGCATAGGAAAAAATCTTTTCAGCGGCAGCGCGGGGCAAATCGTGCCCTATGTCTTCCTGTATTTTCTGGTATACCAATTCGTGAACCGCCAGGAAGCCTTTATTTTTCAGCGTATTCAGGCGGGCCACTTCATCCTGAAATTTTTTGTTTTCCTCTGCCAATTTATCCCGGTTCCATTTGACCGACATATTTTCGTCAAAGATATGCCCCACCTTGTATTTCTGCATTCCCGCCGGTTTACAAGACATTGCGTTTACCCGGTCAAACTCGTTCTGAATTTCATCCCAGTCCATTTCAACTTCTCCTTTTCTGTTCTCACCGTTCTTCCCCCATCAGATCGTCCATGCTCAACTGACCGCTGATGTTGTCATCTTCCATCCACCAGCGGAAAACGTCCATGCCGGTCTGCCAGTCGTCTGTCACGAATTTCTTTCCTTCAGATTCAAGATTTCTCTCTTTACGAGCTTCCAGCATCCTATCAAAAGCCGCAACATAAAGCTCTTCATACTTCGGCCAGTGCATGAACTCCCGCTGTCTGCCCCCCCCCTAGTTGCCAGAGGGCAGCCAATGCAGCCAACACGCTTCCAGCCTTCGCAATAAAGAGGGTTAATCGGCAGACGTTCGCCATGGATATAGTCCCAAACTTCAGTATCTTCCCAATCGACAATTGGGTTCACGGTCATTTGTCCCTTTAGTTCGCAGCTTTCAAAGTCGCGCCTTTTTTCGTCGTTGTCGGTTGTGAGGGTGATTCGCTTCTCCCTATTTCTGCTATTCAATTCCATGATTCCGCGACTATTTTTTCGCCTACTTGATTCGGCCCACCGCACACCTGTTGCAATGAATCGGTTTTTGCCAGTGTTCTCTTTCAAAACAGCGCAGCAATACCGCACAAGTCGTGTGGGCGGCATCAGCTTTTGCGGAATCAGTGTCCACATGGACACGGGCTTGTCCTTGTATCGTGGCATAACAATGGAGCACTTGATTCCACGTTCTTCCATCGCCTTGAACTGCTCACGGATGAAATAGACCGTTTCCGCCGCATCTGCGGTGGTATGGCTGTTGACCACCTCAAAGTTGATTCCTGCACGTTCAGCCAAAGCCACAAGCACTTGTGAATCCTTGCCGCCAGAGTATGTGACCATCAGCGGTTTCTTGTAACGATGCTCGGATAGCCTTGCAGCGTCCTGCAACCGTGCGATTGCGAGCTGTTCTTTATCCATCACTTGACCTCTCTTATAACCCACACCCGATGTTCGCCGTACCCGCTCCACGCCAGCGCGTTTTCGTGGGTGTCAACCGCCACGTCAAGGTGCTTTCCCTGTATGCCGGAGCCTTTGTCCTGCACAACACGGACCCCAACGCCCTCTATGTACAAAACCGTGCCGTAGGGGAGAAGTGCCTGATCTGCCGCCACTGTCACATCTGCCTGAATCGGCTGGCCGCTGGCGGTGATGCCGGTTCCTGTGCCGCAAATGTGCTGGTATTCTTCTGTACAGTATGCCGTACACAGAAATTCCCCGGCATATTCCTTTGTCAGCCCATCCGGCAGGGCATTTTCATTGGCGGCAGTCTGTAACTGGTCGATAACTTCTTCATCCTGAATTGCTCTGTCCTGCCAGTTTGCCAGACGGGCGGAATAGATAATGCGCTGTCCTTCCAGATCATCAATACGTCTCTGCATCACCGCAACTTTTGTGGCATTGACAATTTCCGCCGCAAAGAACAGTACCAGAATTGCCTTCGTTTTCGCTGTCATTTCCAAACCTCCTTTTCGTCACCGCGATTGGAAACTCTTCTATTTCACTTGCCCAGCGTGCCGTGCCTTTCCCGTATGTAGTCTCCCACACTAGAGGAAAGCCACCGATTCCGTCAAACAGGCTTGCCATGGTTGCATCTCGCTCATACTGGGCGCACAGCCGTTTCAGCACCCATTTCCATGGAGGGAGGGCAATGCTGTTCCCCAGGGCTTTGTACCGGGCAGAATCGGTGGTTTTTCGAGTCTTGCCCTTGCTGTCTTGCCAGTCGCCAATGTCCGTCCAGCCGTCCGGGAAGCCCTGTAGCCGCTCACACTCCAGCGGGGTAAGGCGGCGCACCGAGCGGTTTACCCGGCATACATTCTGTAAATTCACGCTATAGCCTCCGCTGGACTTTGCCTGTAACGTTCCGTTGATTTCCGGGTTTTCCGTACCGTTCCGGCAATCCACGGCTGCACACTGTAGAATAGCTTCTGCATCGTGCATGGTATTTAACGTTTGTGCCTTTTCATATACCATTCCCATTGCTTCTCTTACTTGTCCGTTGCCGATTCCATACGCCACCAGCGGCGTTTGATTCCCGCCTGTCCCCATTCTGGCTTGCAAGGATGGGGATATGCCGCCGCAATTCCGGACAACATCACAAGCATGAGCCATGTCCAAAATGCAAACACCGCCCTGGTTTTTACTGGGGTTTGGCACGGAGGTATCCAGCGTTTTTGCAGTGTCTACCACCCTACACCCAGAGTTCGGATTGCTGGACTTCATGGAGTTGCTGGCCAAACTGTCAAAGCTGTATACGCACGGCTGATTGTTCCCACTCATTCCAGCCGCCGCCGTAAGTGTAGGGGCTATATCATCCGTTCTGATTTCCGCTCCACCTTGCTGGGTTGCCATGCAGGACACCGCCGGTCGGTCAATGGTATTCAGAGTGTAGCACTTGTCCTGTGTCCATCCCTTTCCGTTGCATCCTGCGGTGTCGGCTCGGTCGATGCCGTTTCCCTGCAAGCACCACACTGGGCTTCCAGGGCTTGCCTTGAAAAGAAAAATCACTGACGGTCTGCAGGGAATCATCGGTATAGAAGGTTTCGGAGGCTTCATCATATACGGCGGCAGGCTTTTGATTTTCATAGATCGTAATCTTAGAGGAATCATTCTGAC
>OOCI01001347.1_pt1 | contig 18531 bp, 16 predicted proteins | sample 1671761 | NCBI WGS metagenome assembly OOCI01 (sample SAMN06348190, study PRJEB24527) | human gut metagenome | biome: human gut; feature: ankylosing spondylitis patient; material: feces | host: Homo sapiens | place: China | collected 2015-10
CCTCGCTAAGTGCTCTACTCAAATCATGTTCTTACGCAGCCTGACAGCAAGTGTCTGGCTGCTGTGTGAACTGTAACTTATAAACTACTTTTTTAGTGTACACGATACCGGAAGTATTTTCAAGACAGTATTGCATAAGTTTTACCCGGCTAAACCATTATAAGATTTTATTTACTGCAGATACCAGCGCATCTATAGAACTCTGGATAATATCGTCCTTGATACCAACGCCCCAGTACATCTTATCTGCATGCTGGATGCCTACGAAAGCGGCTGCCTTGGATGAGGATCCCATGGAAATTGCATGCTCTTCGTATACGGAAAGCACATAAGCAATACCAAACCTCTGCTTCAATGCTTTGCTGACTGCATCCAGACGTCCATTACCGGAGGCCTTGACGGTTTCTGTTCCATCCGCAGTTTTAATGGTAACCGCAGCTTCAATGTCACCCGGGTTTTGTACGAAATGGCATTCCGTGATATCGAACCTGTCACGTACCGTAACATAATGGGACTCAAAGATTCCGAAGATATCAGCCGGCGTCAGCTCACTGTGCTTCTCATCGGAAATACCCTTAATAAGATAACCAACCTCTTCTCTCATATCCTGTGGCAGGGCAATACCAAAGTTCTGCTTTAAGATAAATGCAACGCCACCCTTACCGGACTGGCTGTTGATACGGATGACATCGGATTCGTATTCACGTCCGAGATCCTTCGGATCAACCGGCAGATACGGAACGGTCCACTTGTCTCCACTCTTTCCTTCCTCCCACCATGCCATTCCTTTGGAAATCGCATCCTGATGGGATCCGGAAAAGGCAGTAAATACCAGATCTCCGGCATAGGGAGTACGTTCATGCACATGCATACCGGTCAGACGCTCATAGGTTTTACGGATCTTCATGATATCGCCAAAATCCAATCCGGATTCCACACCGTGAATGGTCATATTCATTGCAACCGTTACGATATCCACATTACCGGTTCTTTCACCGTTTCCAAACAGAGTTCCTTCCACACGGTCTGCACCTGCCAGAACACCAAACTCGGCATCGGAGATGCCGCAGCCTCTGTCATTGTGAGGATGAACGCTCAATACCACGCCATCACGATATTTGAGGTTCTTATGCATATATTCCACCTGTGTTGCAAACACATGCGGCATCGCATTCTGTACCGTTGTCGGAAGATTTACAATCACCTTGTGTTCCGGAGCCGGCTGCCATACATCCAGAACGGCATTACATACCTCCAGGGCATATTCCATTTCCGTTCCGTGGAAGCTCTCAGGGCTGTATTCAAAGGAGAAGCTTCCATCGGTATGATCTGCAATATCCTTTAACAGCTTCGCACCATCTATGGCAATCTGCTTTACTTCTTCTTTGGATTTCTTAAACACCTGCTCCCGCTGTGCCAGGGATGTGGAATTGTACAGATGTACAATCGCATGCGGAGCTCCCTTTACTGCCTCAAAGGTCTTCTTAATGATGTGCTCTCTGGCCTGTGTCAATACCTGAATGGTAACATCATCCGGAATCATATTCTTCTCAATTAAAGCACGGACGAACTGGTACTCGGTGTCAGAAGCGGCAGGGAAGCCCACTTCAATTTCCTTGAATCCGATCTTTACCAACATGGTGAAAAATTCCAGCTTTTCATCAAGACTCATCGGCTCAATCAATGCCTGATTCCCGTCACGCAGATCCACGCTGCACCAGATCGGCGCCTTTTCAATCGTGTCCTTCTTCACCCAGTCATAGGTCGGGGTTGGCGGTAAAAAGTACGTTTTTCCATATTTCTTTGCTGCATCCATGATTTGTTCTCCTTTTCTTTAAAAACCTTATAAAATAGAAAATCTCTATGAAATCTCCCCCTCAGAGAGATTTCATAGAGACGTAAATTCAATCTACGCGGTACCACTCTACTTCACGATTCCTCGTGCACTCGTCAGCACTAACATGCCTGCTCCTTTCTACGGCGGAGACTCCGTCCGAACCTACACAGAAGCTTCTGCCCGATTAACTGGTCGTGCTTCCTTCAGCCGGCTGCTCAAAGGTGAGTTCCTAATTCACTTCTGACTGCCTCGCACCACCCGGCAGTTCTCTGCTTTCCAGATCCTTACTACTATTCCTTATCATTGCATTTATGCGCTATTCAATTACCAGTCAATCATAACATATGCCCCATGAAGTTGCAAGTGCTTTTATCATAAAAGTGCTATTTATGACACATCGTAATCGCTATGACACCTCCGTCACCGTAAGAACTCCTTCGTTTACCACAAACGAAATATTCTGTCCGGCAAAGCTCAGTCCATACTGTCTTTTCTCATCCCTGTGATACGATGGACGCGGATCCTGGGAAAGAAGCTTTTGCAGTACTTCCTGGCGGTCCGTCGGAATCCGGTCAAGAAATTCCTTCGGAATCACAACCTCCACATGATAATCCATCGCTTCTTTGGCAAAGCCATCCCACGCGTCCGGATGACAGTCTGCATAGGGCAGATACGGTTTGATGTCATAAATTGGCGTCCGGTCCCGCAGGTCCACACCGGAAACCTCAAGCACCGGTCCTTTTTCTGTTTCCTTAACTGCGTCCAGGTGTACCGAGGATAAGCCTATGGGATTAGGCCGGAAGGGTGATCTCGTTGCAAAAACTCCCACTCTGGTATTTCCACCGAGCCTCGGCGGACGTACGGTTGCATTAAAATGTGACCGGTCCACTCCCTGAAACTCCCACAAAAGCCAGATGTAATTGAAGCCTTCGAGCCCCTTAACGGCATCCATGGAACGATATTCCGGTTCAAAAATAATTTTCCCCTTCAGCTCCTTCACAAGACCGCTCTGCCTTGGGATGCCGAATTTTTCCGGGAGATCCGTATGAATATATGCGATTGGTTTCATCTGCCCTTCTCCTGTCCGTTTCCATTCAGATCTCGATCTCACCTTCAAATACCGTCGTTGCAGGGCCGGTCATATATACAACATTTTCTTTTCTGTTCCAGAAGATTTCCAGGTTACCGCCCAACAGCTCTACCGTAATGCCATCTTCCGTCAGTCCGTTTAAGATACTGGCAACCGTAACGGCACAGGCACCGGTTCCGCAGGCAAGCGTTTCACCGGTTCCGCGCTCCCACACACGCATCTGTACCCGCTCCCTGTCAAGAACCTTTACAAATTCCGTATTGACTCTCCGTGGGAAACGCTCGTGATGTTCAAATAACGGTCCGATCTTCGCCATTGTCTCATCATCAATCATCTCGTCCACATAGACAATTGCATGCGGATTTCCCATGGAAACGCAGGTCATGCGATATTCCCTTCCATCGACTGTGATCGGTGTGTCAACTACAGGAGACTGCTTTGCCACAACCGGGATTTCTGCGGCTTCAAGAACCGGAGAGCCCATATTGACACGCACCTTCGTAACCCTTCCGTCTTCAACGGTCAGCTCCAGATATTTGATCTTCCCACAGCTCACAATCGACAGGGAGGTTTTCCGGGTAAGGCCATGGTCGTACACATACTTTCCGACACAGCGGATACCGTTTCCGCACATCTCGGAACGGCTTCCATCCATGTTGTACATTTCCATCTCGAAGTCTGCCACATCACTTGGATTAATGAAAATTACGCCATCCCCGCCGATTCCAAAATGACGGTCACTCAAAAACTTTACAACCTCACTTTTGCGTTCAGCAGGGATGATCTCCCGTGCGCCGTCCACATAGATATAATCATTGCCGCAGCCATGCATTTTTGTGAATTTCATTGCATAAATCTCCCTTCTTAAAAATACTATAGTAAAAAAGATATCTTAAAGGATTTCCCATGAGTACCAAAACCAAAATCATCGTACTTCGTATGAAAGAATTAATTTATACCGGTATTTTTATTGTGCTGGGCCTTCTGCTCATCATTCTCCTCATCGTTGTTTTTTCACCGAAAAAGAGAGAAGAAGCTGCTTCTCCCACACAGGAACCCACTTATGTACCAGGTATTTATACAACCTCTCTGATGCTCAATGACCGCACTGTCGATATTGCTGTAACCGTAGATGAGAATAATATCAATGACATCCGGATGGTAAATCTGGATGAAGCCGTGACCACCATGTTTCCTCTGCTCGAACCGGCCTTTGATGATCTGGCAAATCAGATCGTGCGCAACCAGTCCGTCAGTGATATTGCCTATTCGGATGACAATAAATATACCTCGCTGGTATTACTGGATGCGATTAAGACCTCGCTTGGCAAGGCAAAAACCGGGGTGCACTAAGCTCAATCTGCGCCTCCGGCTTGCTTTCACTAAGTGCTCTACAAGCATAAGACAACAGTGCCACTTACTGTTGTCTTTTCTATTCCCTGTACTATCTGGCTTTCCTTAATAAGCCCTTCAGCTCCTCTACGGAAAACTTATAGGCTGTATTACAGAAATGACAGTTAACTTCAATTTCCTGTCCGTCATCAATCATATCCTGAATGTCCTTCTTCCCGATACTGATGATTGCCTTCTCTACCCGGTGCCTGCTGCAATCGCAGCGGAATTCACAGGGACTCTGTTCCGTGATCACAGGATCCATCCCGGCAAGCAGCATCTGCAGCATTTCTTCCGGCGTCTTTCCCTCATCGAGAACCTTTGTTACTGTGGAAAACTCTGCCAGATTTTTTTCCAGCTGCCCAATCACCGCTTCTTCGGTAAAGGGCATCAGCTGGATGATAAATCCGCCCGCCTGCTTCACGGTATTGTCCTTTTCCATCAGAACACCTAGTCCGACACTGGACGGCACCTGCTCCGATGTTGCAAAATAATAAGTAAGGTCTTCCGCAATCTCTCCGGATTGAAGCTCGGTCTGTCCGACATACGGCTCCTTTAAACCCATATCCTTAATAACGCGTAAAAACCCATTGCCGATCGCCCCTCCGACATCAAGCTTCCCGGCAAGGCTCGGAGGCAGCATGATCTGCGGTTCAATGGCATAGCCCTTTACATGACCTCTGGAATCTGCGGTCACAGTCATTCCCTTTAACGGACCATCACCGCTGATCTGTAAGGTCAGAAGATCATCCTCTCCCTTCAGCATCTTTCCCATCATCACCGCTCCCGTCATCAGGCGTCCCAATGCTGCGGTTACTACAGGGCTTGTATTATGAACCTGTCTTGTATGTTCCGTTAAATTCCTTGTTGTAGCAGCAAAAGCCCGGATCTGGGCATCTGCCGCCGTGGCTCTTACAATATAATCCATTCTTCTGCCTCTCTTTACTGTTCACGGATACCTCTGTGTGAACCATCATTGTTTTCCGTGCTCCCTTGCAATTACATAGATACGCTCGCTGGTTTCTGTCGGAGCCTTATGTGTCTTCTCATCCAGGGCTGTCACGAAGATAAGTCCTGCCTTTTCAAGGAAGGTCTTCATTTCCTCCAGGGTATACCCTCTCTGATAATGGGTCTCCGTAAACCTGCGGTACAGATCGTCCTCCTGACGCTCAAACACCGTTACATCATATTCGTTGATATGATCCTCACAGCTATAGAAATTCTCCCAGATAAAGCTGCAATCCTCACGGTTTTCGGCAATCGTGGTATCACCGATCACCTCTTCATATTTATAAATCGTATTAAAATCAAAGATAAAAATCCCACCGGGGAACAGGTAATTGTTCACCAGATGGAAGGTCTGAAGCACATCCTCATCCATCAGCAGATAATTCAGGGAATCACAGACACTGACAACGGTTCCGACGGTACTGTACAGATCCAGCTCCCGCATATCCTGACACAGATACAGAATATCACTCCCAGTCTCAAACTTCTTATCCAGGGCGATCTGCAGCATCTCTTCGGAGCTGTCCACCCCAATCATGTCATAGCCCTTTTCATATAAAAGCTCCGTGATCGTTCCGGTGCCACACCCCAGATCCAGTACCAGATTCCGTTCCGAAATCAGGGCATCTTCTTCGGTCACTCCGGGTTCTTCCTGCACTTCTTCAAATTCCTGTACCTCTCCGGATTCCGGTGCTTCTTCAAATCCCTGTATATATCCGGATTCCGGCGCTTCTTCAAATTCCTGCACTTCTCCCGGTTCACGTACCGGACGGCTCACACCGTAAGCTTCAATCAATGAAGCAAGAAAATCTGCCCATTCTTCATACGGGACATCTCCCATAAAGGTATCATAAACTTCCGCAAAATCCGTATATGCTTCCATTACAATACTCCCTTCTCTTTAGCCAAGCAGTGCCCCCGCTGCTCCAAAGACGCCCATGCTGGCTGCCATCATAATTACACCGGCAAGCAGCACACCAAGCATTACGGCAATCACACTGTCCTTAAACTTCATATCCAGAAGGCTGGCTGCCAGTGTTCCGGTCCATGCACCGGTTCCCGGTAACGGAATCCCTACGAAAAGCATCAATGCCACAAAGAGTCCGCGGCCTGCCTTCTCCTGCAGCTTTTCTCCGCCCTTCTTACCCTTTTCCAGACAGAAGGTAAAGAATTTTCCAATCACAGGCTTGTCTGCTCCCCACTCCAGGATCTTACGTGCAAACAGATAAATAAACGGAACCGGCACCATATTCCCGATAATGGAAACCACATAAGAGGTCCAGATCGGCAGCCCCATTCCCTGTGAAATCGGAATAGCACCACGAAGCTCAATTAACGGAACCATAGATACCAAAAAAACAATCAGATATTTCTTTAACATAGCATTCTCCTTAACAACTTCAAACAAATTTTCAATATTTTATAAGTGTCTCTCAAGTAACCATCCCTGTCCGAAACATCTATACCGGAGCATCCATTAGCCTGTTTTAACCAAGAATCTCCTCTAACGCTTCGCACAGCTTCTCCATCTGTTCCGGCGTTCCGATCGTAATTCGTAAATAGTTTTCGATACGCGGCCTGTTCCAGTGGCGCACATAAATCTTCCTCTTGCGCAGTTCATCAAAAATCTGCTGTGCCGGAACCTTTTCATGTGCTGCAAACAGGAAATTACTCTTCGAATCCGTGAACGTGAATCCCAGATTCTTTAGCTGAACCTTCGTCCATTCTCTCGTTTCAATGATCCTCCGGACAGTATTTTCAAAATATTCCCTGTCCTTCACTGCTTCCACGCCAAGCTCAATTGCCGGCAGGTTCATCGTGTAGGAATTATAGGAAAACTTCACGTCCTTCAGATACCCGATCAGCTTCTCATTAGCGATCGCAAAACCGATCCGCATACCGGCCATGGCGCGTGACTTGGAAAAGGTCTGTACTACCATGAGATTATCGTATTTATGAATGAGGGGAAGCATACTCTCTGCCCCGAAATCCACATAGGCTTCATCGATAATAACTACCGAACCGGGATTTCCTGCCACAATTTCCTCTAATACACTGCAGTCCTCAAAGATCGCTGTCGGTGCATTGGGATTCGGAATAATGATTCCCCCATTCGGGCGGAAATAATCCTCCTTGCGGATCCGGAATGCTTCATCCAATGCACAGGTTTCATACGGAATCTTAAAAAGCTCTGCCCAGACATCATAAAAGGAATAGGTAATATCCGGGAACAGAATCGGCTTAGCACTGTTAAAGAAGGTCATAAATGCCATTCCCAGCACATCATCCGAACCGACTCCGACAAACACCTCGGATTCTTTTACGTTATAATAATCGGCAATCGCCGCAACGAGCTCTGCCGCATCCATATTCGGATATAACCGCAGCCTGTCCACGCACAGCTCCTTTGCCCTCTTCTCTACTCCCGGCGCCGGAGGATACGGGCATTCATTGGTGTTTAACTTAATCACATCCGTATCCTTTGGCTGCTCGCCTGCGACATACGGAACTACTTTTCGTACATTTTCTTCCCAGCTCATGTTGTTCCCCATTCGTAACTGTATCGTTATCCTTATTCTAATTTATGTAGTGTAACTATTCCGTACACCATTCGTAAGACCGCTGCTGACACAGCTTAAGTTTTACTCATGTAACGCACTTATGGTATCATCTATCCCGGCTCTATGCAAGATAATTCCTTCTGATAATAAGCCTCCTGCTCACTCATGGATAATGCATGATAGCACGCAATGAGTCCTTCAAGGGGAATTTCCCTCTGATAACGGATGTTCAGAATACTCTGCTGCTCATAGGCGGCATTATAAAACCACAAAATTGCTTCCTCATAATCCTGCCGATTCTGATAATACTCCCCCAGAATACAGCAGACCTCACTGCTGGCCTCGCTGGCGGCATCCTTCATTGCATACTGGTACATCGTAAGTACATCCCCTGCTTCAAAGCAGCTCCTCACCACGACCGCAAGCGCCGTCTTCAACCGGTCCGCATCTGTTTCGCTGTCTTTCACAATCGAAATAAAATAATCCTTTGCATGGATTAACTGTTCTTTCGTTCCGGCCACGAACAGCTCCCTTGCATAAAAATCAGACAGTCTCTTTGAAAGTGCCTCTCCGCGGGCAAGGAGCTGTTCAAAAATTGTAATGTCACGGTCTCCGTGATTGTGCTCCGGCTTATGGGTAATCTCGATCTCGCTGTCATAAACCAACGGAAGGAGACGTACCGTTTCATGAACCGGCTCGGTCCACACAAAGTTCCGAAGCCGCTTAAACAGCTTGGGACGGAGCTCCCTGTCAAAATTATAGACTGTGCCGTTTGCAAGCTGGTTTCCATAGTACATCTGCACAATTTCCACCTCCGGCATCAGATTTTCCTTTAAAAGCCGGAATTTCTCATGATTCTCTTCATCAAGCACCTCATCGGCATCGGCTGAATAGATATAATCACAGGCTGCTTTTTCAAAAGCAAAATTCCTTGCCTTTGAGAAATCATCGCACCAGGCAAAATCATAAATCCGGCCGGTATACTTCCCTGCAATCTCCTTCGTCCGGTCTGTCGATCCGGTATCCACGATAATAATCTCATCCATGAGATCGAAGATAGAAGCAAGACACCGGTCTAATACCTTCTCTTCATTTTTAACAATCATACATAAACTGATCCGAATCATGGCTTCCTCTTTTCAAAGAAGCCGATACACAGGTACATCTGTCTGTATTTCCGATGTACTGCATACCGGCTTGATCTTTTTTAAACTGTAACTATCCGGAATAGTCCCTTCCGCTTACAGCACCTTGGATAGGAAATCCTGCAGACGCTGGCACTGCGGATTGTTAAAGATTTCGGAAGGTGTATTTTCTTCCATAATAATTCCTTCATCCATAAACAGCACCTTCGTTCCGACCTCTCTTGCAAATCCCATTTCATGGGTAACAACCACCATCGTCATACCGGAATCTGCAAGCTCCTTCATAACGGCAAGAACCTCACCCACCATCTCCGGATCGAGTGCGGAGGTCGGCTCATCAAACAGCATTACCCTTGGATTCATGGCAAGGGAGCGGACAATCGCAATACGCTGCTTCTGTCCACCGGATAACTGGCTCGGAAAGGAATCTGCCTTTTCTTTCAGGCCGACACGCTCTAAGAGCTTCAATGCATTCTCACTGGCTTCCTCCCTGCTCTGCAGCTTCAGCTTCACAGGTGCAAGGGTAATATTATCCATAATGGAAAGGTTATTAAACAGGTTAAAGTTCTGGAATACCATGCCCATATGCTGACGCACGTGATTGATGTTTACCTTATCACTTGTAATCAGCTGTCCATCGAACCAGATCTCACCGCTTGTCGGTGTTTCCAGTAAATTGAGGCATCTAAGGAACGTACTTTTACCGGAGCCGGAGGGACCGATAATAACGATCTTTTCTCCCTGATGTACATGATAATTCACGCCACGAAGTACGTGGTTATTGTCAAATTTTTTATGAAGATCCTTAACGATTATCACTCTTACGCAGCCTCCTCTCCAATACACCCAGCAGAATGGTTAAAATCTTGATAATCACAAAGTAAATCACTGCTGCACCAATCAATGGCATAAATGCTTCGTAGGTTCTCGAAGAAATCTGGTTTGCGGCTCTGGTAAGATCTGTCAGGCTCACGTAGCCGACAATCGCGGTCTCCTTTAACAGCACGATAAATTCATTACCGATCGGAGGCAGCACATTCTTGATTGCCTGTGGAATGACTATATAGATCATGGTCTGTGCCTTGGATAAACCAAGTGATCTGCCGGCTTCCGTCTGTCCTTTGTCTACTGCAAGGATTCCGGCACGGACAATCTCTGCCACATAAGCGCCGCTGTTGATACCAAAAGAAAGAACTGCAACAAGTACACCGTTCTTACAGCTCTTCATAATGATGAACCACATAATTAACAGCTGCAGCACCGACGGTGTTCCACGGATCACGTCAATATAGCAGTTCGCGATAAAGGACCAGATGGTTCCCTTTCCTTTCTTTCCGGTGGAAAGCTTCATCAATGCAATCACCGTTCCAATTACCAGTCCGAGGATTGCGGCAAAAAACGCAACCTTCAGTGTCACTCCCAGTCCGGCAAAATATAATTTCCACCGGTCTTCTGCAAGGAATGCTTTATAAAAGCTTCCTTCTACCTTGTTCAACCATTCCAACATCTGTGCTTAACCCTTCCTGTTTGACTATGTATATGTATGTGCTCTACACTCAAAAATGATCCACTGGATCATTTTCTCATATGCATGGCAATGAAAAGAGGATAGCATAATATGCTATCCTCTTTGATATGCTATACGCTATATTGAATATTAACACAAAAATGATTATTCTTCAATATATGTCTTTACCAGTTCATCAAAAGTTCCATCTGCCTTTAATTCTTCAATAGCCTTGTTGATGGCATCTACTAAAGCGGTATCTCCCTTGGGAACTGCAATTGCATAATATTCCGGTTCGAACTCAAACTGTGCACCGTCTACTGCTGTAAGCTTGGAACCGTCATCCTGGAACTTGCTTTCGAATACGAGTGCCGGATTCTTGTCAATGATTACACAGTCTACTCTTCCGTTGATCAGGTCGTTTACCGCATCCACACCCTTGTTATAGGTATTCACTGTAGTTCCTTCAATATCGGATGCAATGAAGTCACCTGTTGTTCCAAGCTGGACACCGATGGTCTTGTTCTTCAGATCCTCTGCGGTTGCGATCTCGCTTCCCTCAGGAAGAAGAACATACTGAACTGCTTCATAATAAGGCTCGGAGAAATCAACTGCTTCTTTTCTTTCATCGGTTATGGTCATACCTGCAATTGCAACATCAATCTTGTTACCGATGGAGGATACTAAGGATGCGAACTCCATGTTGTCTACCTGAACGTCTACACCAAGCTTCTCACCGATTGCCTTGATTAAAGCGATATCAAAACCATCTGCTTCTCCGTCATCCCCAACATACTCAAATGGAGGGAACTCTGCGTTCGTACCTGCGGTAAGCACACCATCTGCAAGTGCTTCGGAAACAGCGGCTTCTGCGTCAGCGGTTTCTTCTGCTGCATCTGCAGCTTCTGCGGTTTCTTCTACTGCTGCATCGTCTGTCGTGGTATCAGCTTCTGCTTCAGTAGTTTCTGTTGTGGTGTCTGTGGCTTCTGTGCTGCTTCCGCATGCGGTCAGCATAGCCATTGTCATTGCTGCTGTTAATAAAACGGCTAATAATTTTTTCATAACTCTCCTCATTTCTGCGTTTTTAAACGCGAATCTAGTTTCTAAAACAACTAAAATCTATCACGGCAGATTCGGAAAGTCAATAGTTTATGCAGTTTTTTGTTATAGTTATACATACCTTAAATGGTAAAGGTCATCTCCCTGTCAAGATACACGGACTTTTTCCTGCCGTCCTTCACCACATAAATCTCCCAGCTGCTGTTCTTTCCGATCAGGAACAGATCCGGGCGGATGCTGTAACGGTTCGTTGCGGCACGTTCCTCAAGCTTCTCCGTAATCCGGATGTAATATCCTTCTTCGGAAAGTGTCACGGCAGCTCTTCCCAGATACTTCATTCTGCCTTTGCCATTATCATTATAGACTCTCACGCTTCTCCGTAGATAAAGAAGCAACAGTACAAGCGCTGCCAGAGAAAGAACCGTTCCCGAGGTAATGGACAGCATTTTAATGACCGGTGTAAAGACTGCCCATCTGCGCTTCAGCACAAGCGGTTCCCCTCCCGCATCCTCCGGCTGTGCCGCTGCCGTAGGAAGTACCACGCTCTCTTCTTCTACGATCTTTGGCAGCACCTGCTGGGTCGGAGATGGCGACGGCGGCACAAGGACAGGCTCCGGTGTCAGCGAGGGCTTTGGCACGGCAGGCTTTTCCTTCTTTCTCACCGGAGCTTCTTCGGTTACTTCTGCAACAACCGGCACAGCAGACGGAGAAGGCTTCACAACCGGTTCTGCCGAAGGAACCAGTGTCGGCAACGGCTCGCCAGGGGCTTCCTCACCGCCGTCATTTCCATCGTTTCCATCACTACTTCCATTTCCATCTCCGCCCCCATCCTGCCCGGAGGAATTGCCATTGTCACCGGTATTCTCCTTTGGTGGATCAGGAATATAGATCTCCTCTCCTTCTTCCCTGCCACAGGTTTTCTCATAATAGTCAATATCCGCCGGTGTTTTCGTACAGGTGAGCTCATAGGATTCTATCGTTTCTTCTGTCTTCCCACAGTTCATCCCATATCCGGTCACTTGTCCTTCCGTTATGCTGCAGGAAAGGCGGTAGCCCGTAATGCTTCCGTCTTTTCCACAGGCAGGATAGCGATGCCCTCCGCATTCATAAACCCTAAAGCCGTCACACCCATGTCCATTTCCATCCCAATCATGAATCGAGCCACAATCATAAGAATGATATTCGATATGGCTCTGGCAGGAATCATTATGACTTCCCTCTGCATAGCAGGAATCACTATGGCTATGGTAAACTGCCGTATAGCAGGCTCCGCCCTGGCTCGTGCCTCCCTCATGGGTATGCACCGTTTCTTCTCCGTAACAGCCGCCTCCGTTTACCTCATCCCCGGTATGTACATGATAAACCGGAGTGCTGTAGCAGCTGCCACCTTCTGTTTCATTTCCTTCATGGGCATGATATACAGGGTTTGAAAAGCATTCACCTCCATTCTGTGCATCTCCGGAATGTTCATGCCTTATGGTCTGTGCCGAAGCCTGCATTCCCATTCCTGAAAGCAATAAGGTTCCTGTCATCAGCATGCCGAAAAAGGCTGCTGCCATTCTTCCCTTTTTATTCCTGCTTACAACTCTTCGTTTCTTTTTCTGTCCGATATTTCTGGTTCTTCTTAAAATTAATTCAAATTTTCTCACGTTACTTTCCTTTCTTTGTCTGATTTGTAATCTGTACTCATTGAAAACCGGTTGGTACAAAAAAGGCACCCTTTGTGAAAATCACAGAAAGATACCCTTTATTTCAAATTCGTATTTACTTGTCCTTCAAAGAAAGTGTTTGTAGAATACCATAGCTTTCAACAGACGTCAACTCATTTTTCAGGATTAGCCCGAAATTTCGTTGAACGTTATTTCCGGCTAATTTTCTTGCCCACAATATATTGTGTTCCATTTGCCAATAGCAACGGCATTCCTGTTCCCAATGCAAGATAAAACCATTTTCCCACATCACTTCCGCCAATCGCATAAACATAATTGATATCAGAAAAGAACTGTGCGGTGTCAAATTCCGCACACCACACAGTGGTACGGGAAAGCAGATAACAGATCGAATTCACCACAAAGAACCAGAACACATGATGCATCATAATGGCATAGGTATGTCTTCCGATTTCCATGAACCATGAACAAGCAGACGGAATTCTGCTGATCCAGTCCGAGATCCGCAGCCAGAATGCAATTCCGGTCACCACCGTAAGATAAGGAATAAAGGCGGCATTGGCAAACCCCGTCACCCATACCGCACTGAAGGCAAGCCCCCGGCAGCATATTGTAGTCAGAAGCTGGACTCCCACTACAACAAAAAAGTACCGGCCATCACTGATTTTATTTACCCTGTTCTCTAATTTTTCCTTATAAATACGTCCCAGCTGGAAGCCCGGCATCATAAAAAGAAGTCTTCCGGGAAATTTATAATATCCCCAGACATGTCCTCCCTTTGCAAGCGCAACCGTAGCAATTCCGAGTAGGAGAGATACCGCGAAGATCAGCCATTCCTTCTTTAAATGAAGAAAAGACAGCACCTTCCTGCCAAGTACATTGAGAACCTCAATCAAAAACAGTGCCGGGACAAACCATGCCGGGAACTGATACAGAAACTGATGCCCGCTCACGAACGGCTCTATAAAGAGATTCCACAGCGTCAGTTCTCCTCCAATGGAAAAGCCTGTGCGGTGCAGAAGCACTGCCAGAATTCCATAGACCAGATTCCAGATGAAATAAGGAAGCAGCAACGCTTTGCACTTTTTACCAATATATCGCAGGAGATGCTGCTCCGCTTCCTCCCGGTAAAAATAACCGGAAACAAACAGAAAAATAAACACATGGAATGAATAATAAGGAAACAGCCCGCCCACATCAAACAAGGAATATCCAAGATGTCCTGCCACGACCAGAATTATACCGATTGCTGACAGAATCCGCATTTGTTTATTTTCTTCCCGCATAAGCTGCCTCCCCAACTGTTTCTCTTGTCTGCCGCTCAAAAAAAGTGTATAGTAAGCGTACAATTGATTTTATTATGATGGATTTGTATTGGAGTTGTCAATGAAACTGAGAAAATATACGATTTTAACCTTATTCCTGTTCCTATTCAGCACGCTTTGCTTAAATGGCTGCGCCTCTTCCCGTCCGGAGCCTGCCACGCCTTACGACGGCACGGATTATGTAAGAGAGTCGGAGCTGCTCTCCTATGACCTTGCGGACTATGAAACGATTCCCACAAATCCCAACGGTTCTTTAAGTGTTCCTACTTATATTACTAAACTGGACGATCAGTATTTCATCGTGGACTGCTATCACAATCAGGTCATTTACCACGACAATCTGACCGATCCTCTGTACCTGTGGAAGGTGATGACTAATGACCTTTCCATGGGACATACGATTGCCAGCGACGGCAATGTCTATCTGATTGACGATACTGAAAATAACCGGGTTCTGATCATGGAAAAGATGCAAAACAGCAGCGGTGAAACCGTTTATGTGCCCACACAGGAATTCACCGGAATCGGCAACCGGCCTCATTACATCATATACGATGATTATACCGACACCTTTTATGCATGGAGCTCCCAGAGCGGGGAAATGTTCCTTTTCCGCCACACAGACGATTCCACGCGCATGTATCTGACGAAGATTTTAAGCATCCCGGAGCTTGACGGTGTTTATGTGCGCTCCTTTACGATTCTGGATGACCGGATTTACTTTGTCTCCGGTAATTCCAACATTATTGAGGCTGACCTTTACACCTTCGAGGTATTAAACCGCTATCCGGTTCCCGACGCAATTGCCGGCATGATCCAGCTGGAAAAGATCCAGAATTATTACTATATTACGGTTTCCACCGACATTACCGGAAATCAGGATTTTGCCACGCTGATCCGTGTGAAGCATCTGAAGGATCTTGAAAAGGGCAATTACGAGGATGTCTATGCAAGCTTTTTAGGAGGCGGCACCCCGTACAGCCTTACGCGGATTGACGACCGCTACTATCTTACCGAGCATCGTCTCCCCGGTCACTCCATCTGGAGCTTCCGCGTGGAAAACGATGAAATCACGGATGTCGAGGCTGTTTACTAAGGTTTCTGGTCTGCTCCGTAAGATATAAAAACAAGCTGCGTTACGGATCGCGCACCGGAATTTCCGGGAACGGTACCGTAAGCCTGCGCTCCCTTTTCTCATCCTGTTCAAAGGTCTCCATAGTTTCCCTGGAGGCTTTTTTTACAATCTCATGGAACTCGCGCGAAGAAATCAACAGGCACCCCTGACCGATAATAATCACCTGCTCAAGACCATCCGAGGTCACGACGGTGATCTGATACTTCTTCGAATATTCATGGGTAAACCGTTCAATGTAATGATCCGCCGTCTCTGCCTCTTTGGTATACACGACATGAATGTTATGGTAATCAAGGCACTCCGTCGGGTGTCCCTGCAGACGGTACGCATCAAAAACAGCAATCAGCTCCCTGCCGTCAACCGCCTGATAATTGCATAAAAGATCAAGGAGCTGTCCTCTGGCGCTGTCAAGATTTACCTCTGCCAGCTCCTTCAATTCCTCCCATGCAAAGATGACATTGTAGCCATCCACCAGAAGGTATTCCGCCTTTCTCTCCTTCGGACGGTATTCATAGGGCTTTGCCTCCACCGTGCGTGCAACAGGCTTCTGCACGCTCCCGGCCTCCTGCTTATCCCTTCTGCGGTTCGCCCCCGAAGCCCGGTCGATGATGGCATCCACCTCCTCCGTTCCAAGTGTCGTGGTGATGGTGGTCTGCTTCCTTCGTCCGATCTCTTTAGCCAAAGCTTCTTCCTGCATTCTTCTCTGTGAAAGAATCCCCGGAAGATGCATGTATTCCGGCACCTCATACCATGGCACGACAAAGCCTGCTCCGTGTGCACAGAACACGGAATCTGCCGTATTATACACATCCCGCTCCGGATCATAACCGCATTCTTCCATGACCTCCTCCGGATTGTGACAGGGACCATACCCGTCAAATGTCATAGACCAGATCCCCTGACCTCTGGTATAGGAAATCACCATCTGTCCATAGTCCCCGATCGTTTCCATCGGAGCCCGACCCTTTAACACACTGTAGCCTGCGCGCTCCACTTCATTACGAAAAACTGCTCCGGCATTCGACAGATCCGTCATGGCACGTCCCACATACTCCTCCGGAAGCTCCAGCCGGAATTCCATAAACGGCTCTAAAATCCGGCAGTCTGCCTGCATCAGTCCCTGACGGACGGCCCGGTAGGTTGCCTGCCGGAAATCACCGCCCTCGGTATGCTTCTGGTGTGCCCTGCCGCTCTTTAATGTGACATGGATATCCGTAACCGGTGCTCCAAGCAGAACGCCACGGTATTCCTTTTCCATGAGATGGGTGAGCACCAGCCTCTGCCAGTTCCGGTCCAGCTCATCCTCACTGCAGTCGGTATCACAGATAAATCCGCTTCCGGGCTCTCCCGGCTGCAAAAGAAGATGTACCTCTGCATAATGACGCAGCGGCTCATAATGTCCGACTCCCTCTACCGGCTGTGCTTCCGGTGCAATGGTTTCTTTATAAAGAATTCTTCCCTTGCCAAAGGTGACGTTGATGTCATATCGTTCCTTCATGATCCGTTCAAGAATTTCAATCTGTACCGGTCCCATCACATGCGCCGTCAGCTCCTTCGTATACGGATTCCATTTCACCTGTAACAGAGGATCCTCTTCCTCTAACAGATGCAGCTTTTCGATGACGGTGTTCATCTGATTTTCCTGTTCCGGCAACACACGATAGCTCATTACCGGTTCGAGCAGAGGATGCGTCTGCTCCGTTTCCACACCAAGTCCCTGTCCGATATAAGTCTGCGAAAGTCCGGTCACCGTACAGATCGTTCCTGCCTGCACACAGTCTGCGAGCTCGAACTTTTCTCCGTTGTAGCAGCGGATCTGGTTCACCTTTTCCTGCCATCCCTCCTGCTGCCGGTTCTTTCCGGTAATCACTGTCTTAACAGGGAGCTGCCCGCCCGTGATTTTCATATGGGTCAGCCGGTTTCCCTGCGGATCCCGTGTAATCTTATAGACTCTTGCCCCGAATTCCGTATGATAAGCAGCCGGCTCTCCATAGGTGTCAATCCCTTCAAGGAGCTCCTTCACGCCTTCCATCTTCAACGCAGCGCCAAAGAAACAGGGAAACAGCTTTCTCTCCCGGATCAGATGCGCAATGCTCTCCCTCGAAACCTCACCGGTCTGCAGATACTGCTCCATGGCTTCCTCACCACACATGGCAACACTTTCCATAAAGGCATCCCCATGCGGCAGCCGGAAATCCACGCATTCTCCGGACAGGCGCTCCTGCAGCTCCTTATATACCGCATCCGCATCCGTTCCCGGCTGATCCAGCTTATTCACAAACAGAAAGACAGGGATATGATACCGGGAAAGCAGCTTCCACAGCGTCATCGTGTGCCCCTGCACCCCGTCCGCTGCGCTTACCACCAGCACTGCCAGATCCAATACCTGCAGGGTACGTTCCGCTTCTGCAGAAAAATCCACATGTCCCGGCGTATCTAACAGAATCAGTTTGTCCTCATGCACAGGCAGCACCGCCTGCTTGGAAAAAATCGTGATTCCACGCTCCCGCTCCTGATTATCCCTTTCCAGATAGGTATTTCCTTTATCTACACGCCCTATGCTGCGGATGACACCACTTTCATACAGCATTGCTTCCGACAGTGTTGTTTTCCCTGCATCCACATGGGCGAGAATTCCCATTACGATTGTCTTCATGTTCTGCTCCTTGTAGCCTTCTGTGTAACTGCCCCGTACTCTCACAGTGACCTTTCTACTTATTTGATAATAACGTAACTATTCAGAACCACATTCGTAAAACCGTTGCTAACGCAACGTAGTTTACCTCATGTGGTTACTTCGCC
>OOCI01001358.1_pt1 | contig 18442 bp, 16 predicted proteins | sample 1671761 | NCBI WGS metagenome assembly OOCI01 (sample SAMN06348190, study PRJEB24527) | human gut metagenome | biome: human gut; feature: ankylosing spondylitis patient; material: feces | host: Homo sapiens | place: China | collected 2015-10
ACTCTCATACCTCTTCCTTTTCCTGTATGGCTGCAATGAAGTTGTCGATAATCTGCTCCAAAAAGCGGTATTGGCTGTGGGTCAATGTAGAAATCTTCTGCTGGAGCAATGAAGTATCTGTCTTCAGAATTTCACCACGCAGTAAATAGTCTGCGCTGATACTCAGGGCTGCACAGATCTTCAGCATGGACTCAGCAATGCGGCCAGGCAAAATACTCGACTGTATTATTCTGTTTTGTTGTCTTTTGGTATCCGTCCGACATTTACAAGATTGGAGGTAGTGTCATGTTCCGTTTCAAGCAAAGGCAGTTTGTGTTATCTCATTCAGGATTTTGGCATAGCCCCCATTTTTGGACGGACCAGCTCAAAATCTATCATGTGGGCGCATAAGCCGGGCTGTTGTTTAGTCGGCTTATGCGCTTTTTTAATAGGAATTCTTGTTTTTAGCATTAAAGTTTTGTATTGTATAAGCGAAACGGAATCTATGCCCGCATGGTAGAGCTGCAAACAAACGACCAGAATTGGGTACTTCAATAAAGTTTAGAATGGCAATGACACGAGGGAGAGACGGCTCAAAGAGCTATCTCTCCCTGTTTATCATTACGGCCAACAACCCTTTTAATCCGAAACAACTTCGTTCAGCCATTGCTGTATCAGTTTTCGTTTTGGGGAAGTAGGTTTATAAATTACGTAGTTCTTCATTGAAGGTATCTCTTCATTCAAAATTGTAACCTCAAACAATGATTCGTTGGACAATTCCTGCTCCACCATCTTTCGCGGTACAAAGGCATAGCCGTCATCATTCAATAAGTATGGAACGATATTTTCCCCTATATCTATATCGAGCTGAAATGCCTTGTATCTTGAAAAAATCCTGTTATGTGTATCCGCATATAGGAAATTTGAATTGTAGATGCGCAGCGTTTCCATGTCTTTCAGTGTTATGCATTCATTTAGATCAGTAGGTTGTTTACTGGTAACAAGTATGATTTCATCTTCACACACAAGATCACACTGGAAACCGGTATGCCTAAACGGGTGATGTGAATAGCCTATATCAATCTTTCCTTGGTGCATAGCAGAAATAATATGTCTTGAATGCCCGAACTCTATGCGAACAGAAATGTCACTATGCTTTTCCAAAAAACGTCTGGTTCCTTGCACCAGATAACACTTGTGGAAAGCATAAACCGTTCCGATTGTCAATCGCTCAGAAAACTGACCAACCAAGCCAATTCTATCAATTGCTCTGTTCTCTAATTCCACTATGTTTTTTGCATATTCCAGAAAGGCCTGCCCTGCTAAAGTAAGTTCGGCGTGGTTGTAGCTACGAATAAAAAGACTCTGCCCCAACTCTTTTTCCAGTTCCTGTATTCGGCTGCTGACCGTGGACTGGACTACAATGTGCTCTTTCGCCGTTTCGGAGAAGCTTCCATTCTCCGCAAGCGTTAAAAATGTTCTCAGGTAATCTATATTCATGTACTCCTCCACGCTATCAATAATTCCGATTAAGTTTGTAAAAACTATTCGTTGGACAAATTATATGGCAAGAACTACAATATGTCAATAGGAGCGTCATAACCACATTGACTATGATGCTCTCTATTAAAAGAAATGGAGGAATAGCAATGGCACATTTGCTTATGATTGAAAGCTGGGTCGGAGCAAGCGGAAACCTCTTGCCACCTTTATTGAGGGAACTCGGACATAGCTATACTTTTGTAACCCGGAAGGCATCACATTATCAAAATCCGATGAGCTCGGAAAAGCACGCTGTTTTCCGTTATGCTGACGATGTTGTCGAAACAGAAACGAACGATCTGCAACAGCTGATCGAATCGGTTAGGCACGTGCGGTTCGATGGTGTGATAACGGTGTGTGATTATTACATCGAAACGGTTTGTGAAGTTGCAAAGGCTTACAATGTACCGTGTCCGTTTTCAGCCAACGTTAAGACCGCACGACAGAAACATTTAATGCGGCAGGCTGTAGATCGTGCTGGATTGTCCAATCCAAAGTACATGCTTGCTTATAATTGGGAGGAAGTTGAAAAGGCAGCGCAAGAAATAGGTTATCCTCTTGTTCTTAAACCTGTGGATTTAGCCTCAAGCGCATTTGTTAAACTTATTCAGACTTCAAATGATCTGCAACAGGCATATCGTGATTTGGAGAATTTCCCGCTTAATTTCCGTGATCAAGAAAGAGAGCGAGCATTTTTGATTGAAGAATATATATGCGGAGAAGAAGTCAGTGTGGAGACGGTTTCAAATAACGGTGAGATTACCGTTGTAGGTATTACGGACAAGTCTGTGACTGGCAGTCCGTACTTTATAGAAAACGGACATATGTTCCCGGCAAAACTGGATGAGGACGTGAAAGAGGAGATAGGCGATTATGTGCGCAATGTATTGCTGGCAACAGGATATGACCACGGAATCGCTCACACAGAGATAAAACTCACGAAGGATGGTCCCAAAGTGGTGGAAATCAACCCTCGTACAGCAGGAAACTATATCGTGGAACTCATTGAATATGTGACCGGCGTAAATATGCTTAAAGCCTTTGTATCCCTTGCTTTAGGACAGCAACCGTCCGTTACTGTATCTGATACCAACGTGAGCAGTGCTGCGATTATGTTTATTGTTCCGGATTGCGGCGGCAAGATAAGGCAGATTAAGGGCGCTGACACGTTAAGGGAAGATTCAAATATCATACGGTATAGAATCGAGGACTGTGTGGGTAAATCCATTGAAAAACCAATCGACAATGCCTGCTATTTGGGACACGTTATAACGCGAGATTGCGATGGGTACGGCGCTCGCATGTTCGCTGAAACTGCATTGAGAAGGTTGGAAATTGAGTTTGAGGAAACGGAGCGAGTACATGAAGCAATATAAAAATGTTAATGAATTATGGGGTGCTATCGTGAATGGAGATATGGATCCCTCTGTTTCTGATTTTTTCGTAACAGGAGCGTCTTATATTTATCAGACAACGCAATTTCCAAACTCCATTAATAAATACCACAACTATTATCTATTACTGAGAGTCGGGACATACTTTGGAGCATGCTCTCATGTGCCGGAGCAATTAGGCATTGAAGCAGGAAGAGAGTTTTCAGGCAAGTCTCTCAAAAGCTGCGTGATTGACCCGCGTTTGCCGGTTAGAATTGCAGCAATGGACGCTTATCTTGGCACAGTATATCCTCACGAAAGGCAATGCAGCGATGCTGTGGAACTACCGGGGGGAACCCCGGCCGAGAAAGCGGATTTTCGTGACAACCTGATTGCTGATATTGCCAACATAGAACAGGGCATGAGGATTGCGTTGATTGGGGTTGTAAACCCGCTTATAGCTGCAATACGAAAGCGCGGAGGAACCTGCCTTCCCTGCGATTTGCAAATGGAAAGAACACAATGGGGCGACCCCGTAGAAAAGGATATGGAAAAAGTATTGGATTCTGCAGACGGGGTGATCTGTACAGGAATGACGCTAAGCAACGGAACCTTTGATCGAGTCGTAGAACGGGTACTGGAGCGCAATATTCCGCTGACTGTTTATGCGCAAACTGGCAGTGCTGTTGCTGCGAGGTTTGTGGGCAACGGAATCACCTCTCTCTTAGCGGAATCGTTTCCTTTTTCGCAATTCAGTGCAAATGCGACCCGTGTTTTTTGCTACAAAGGATAAGGTGACTAGAATTGATTCGTTTAAAAACAAATACCGACAACTTGCTTCACTCCAATCCGGAACTGTATGCTGTGTTTGAAAACGATAAGTCTTTTGAAATGGCGCGTTTTATACACGCGATACTCCAAAAATACGAAACAGGAAAAAAGGTATTGGATGGTGGATCGGGTTTGGGGAGAGAAGTAGCTTTTCTAAGAGAAAAAGGATACGATGCTGTAGGCATAGATGCTTCGGAAGATATGGTTGCCTGGTCACAAAAGCACTATCCAAACGCCAATTTTTATATTGGGCAACAGGCAATGTTTGACCTAAACCAGACATTTGATGCTCTGGTTTGCGTTGGGAGCACCTTCCTGTATAACTACACCAACGAAGATGCGGGTTCTACTTTGACGAATTTCCGAAAGCATCTTAAAGATGGCGGCATTTTGTATCTTGATATGAGGAATGCAGCTTTTTTCTTAACAAAGGAGGGACAGAGATGGTTGACGGACGAGCTTTTGGAGGAAGCGATGTTCGATGGTAAACCAGCAATTGTAAAAACACGCTTTTACATTGATTTAGCAAAACAGATTTTAAAACGTGACTATAATTGGAAAATTGGAACTCGTGAGGCGATTATTGAGCACTTGGAGCATCGTCTTTTCTTCCCGCAGGAAATAGCCGGGTTGTTATCAGCAAATGGCTTTGAGGTTGTTGAGTTATTCGATAAACCGGAACCTCATATCAGTTCATTTACTGATATCCGTCCATTTCAATTTGGATATGAACTAAGTGGGCGGAGGCTTCAAGTAATAGCAAAAGCAATCTAAGGCAGTAAGGAGGTGTTAGGAAGCGTGGAAACGCAGATCAATCAACGCCGCGGCTTGCTCATACTTTTATTTTTTACGTTTTTCATGGTGGTTGGATTTGATATGATTATGCCGCTGGTTATCGGGCATTATGTCAACAACGTTGGCCTTACTGCGACTGCCGTCTCAGTAGCGCTTGCAATACGGCAGTTTTCGCAGCAGGGTCTTGCGATGATCGGTGGTGCCTTGGCAGATCGGTTTCAGGTCAAAACACTTATCAGCGTGGGCGTATTTCTAAGAGTTCTTGGATTTCTGACCCTGGCATTTTCAAGTGCCTATGGGATGCTGATTGCTGCCATGATATTGATCGGCCTAGGCGGAGTTCTTTTTGAAATGCCATATCAGTCTGCGATTGCAATGCTCACAACAAATGACAATCGTCCTAAATATTATTCGCTGAATAACACAATTACGGGGATAGCAAGCGCAATCGGCCCCCTTTTGGGAGTAGCCCTGCTTCGACTGGATTTTAAAGTTGTCTGCTTTGGCGCAGCGAGTTGCTTTATGATTAATTTCGTATTATCACGTGTTGCCATGCCACCGATTATGCGGCAGGCAAAGTCGTATGCGGTTATGCCTGCTGTCAAAAGAATTGCAAAAGACAGACCATATCAAATATTCGTCCTTTTGATGATGGTGTTTTGGCTGGGAGCGTCCCAGATTGATATTACATACCCCCTAAGAGTCCAGGAAATTTACGGCTCAGCTGATGGTGTGGGTATTATGTATACGGTGTATGCCGTTGTCATGGCAGTATTACAGTATCCTCTGGTAGCACTTGCTTCCAAACGATTCTCGTCTCGGGCAGCGGTAGTAATCGGAACCGGAATCATCACAGCGGCATTGATTGCTACCCCGTTCGCCGCCGATGTAAAGTCGTTTATGGCAATTGTGGCCTGCTACGCAGTGGGCATGATACTGGCGAGGCCGAACCAGCAGAATATCGCTGTATCAATGGCAGATACACGAGCGTTGGGAATGTATTTAGGGGTGAATTCTACAGCTTTTGCGATTGGCAAAGGTTTTGGAACGATTATTGGCGGCGCGTCCTTTGATATGGCAAAAAAATACACTCTAGAGAATGCGCCGTGGTACTTGTATGGCGTTCTGGTAGGAACGGCAATGATTGGATTTATGTTGTATAAGAATTTCGGCACCCCAAAAGATGAAACAGAAAAACAAAAACAATAGATACGGAGGAGGCAAAAAATGACTGGTACGAAAAATAGACAAAAATCGATCCTTATGATTTGCTGCTTGCTGGCAGTTTCAATGCTTGCTGGCTGCGGTGCAAAACCGACCGATGAGAGCAGCAATGCTCTAACTGAAAGTAATGCTACTATTTCTGCATCTGAACTGGTAGTTGCGGGAAATGAAATTGCCATTGGCGTAGATCCTACCGTATATCCTGCGGCGGATTATCTGCTGAATATGGGCGCTGGAGAAATTCTATTCAAAGCGGATGCAAACGGTGTGATTCAACCCTATTTTGCCAAAGATGTTTCACAACTTGATGAATATACATGGGAGATCAAACTGCATCCCAATGCCACGTTCTGGAGCGGCGACCCGGCCGATGCAGAAGCCGTAATCGCTTCCTTGATGCGATCAAAGGCGCTTGATCCAAAAGCCAACCCCTTCTTACAAGGGATTGATTTTACTGCGGTAGATTCCGAGACCATACAGGCCGTGACAGAAACTCCTAATGTGGATATTACTTTGAATTTGTCATCCCCACAGTTGCTCATTCATAATACCGCAGAAAAATATACTTATGAGAGCATCGAGACAGCAGACTATACCGGTATGTACCGAATTGTAGAGTTTAAGCCTGCACAGTGCATGGTTTTTGAAAAGAATGAAAACTATTGGGGTACAAAACCTGAGATCCAGAGGGTCGTACATGAACAGATTGGTGATGCGGACGCCCGTGTCATCGCTGCACTGAGTGGACGATACCATGTGGTAATGGATATTCCTCAGTCGGCTTATAGTCAGTTTGATAACAGTGAAGAGGCGAAGATTGTACTGGTTCCGGGTGCGCAGACCCAGACAATTTATCTCAACTGTGAAAAAGAGGCACTGAATGATTATCGTGTGCGTCAGGCTTTAGGTTGGGCTTTAGATCGTGAGGAGCTGATTGCTCTGGGTATGGAAGGATTAAGCGAGCCGGTTACTACATGGCTTGGTTCCAATCCCACATATGAAAAAGTAAAAAATGCGTATTACGATTCCTGCAACGTGGAGAAGTCCGCGCAGCTATTGGATGATGCTGGCTGGATTCTGGACGAGGATGGCTTCCGCTACAAAGATGGACAGCAGCTTACCATCCTGCTTCGTACTTTCCGAAACGATCAGGCACTCGGCGAAACCATTCAGATGCAGTGGAAGAAAATCGGTGTTAATGTTTCTGTGCAACACGGAGATTATTCGTTAATCACCACAGCGCGTGAAACGGGTGATTGGGATGCATCTGTCGAAGCATGGGGGACGTTCGGAAATGTGTCGGCGCTTCTGAACGCCCAATACGCTGCCGACGGCGCAGCCAATTACGGACGATTCCAGGATAAAAAATTGGCAGGAATGCTAGAGAGTCTGGCGCAAGCGGCAACCACGGAAGAACGCATAAAAATCGGTGAGGAGATTTCTCTTTACGTAGCAGAGCAATCCCCTGCGCTCTATATTGCACCAAGGCCGCAAATCACTGCTGTTAGCACCTCACTTGAGGGATTTGTCCCGCATTTCCGTCAGTTTGAAAATGTGGTGAATGCCAATCTTAGGATTAAATAATATCGAAAACGGCAGCAGGAGATACGGAACTGGACTCCTGCTGCCATTTTTTAAGTGAGGTGACATGATGATCAGAAATATGGTTCTGAAAAGGATTGGCAGTGCTCTTCTTGCTCTGCTCCTGTCCTCAGTTGTTATTTTTTTATTAGTTAGACTTGCTCCGGGCGACCCGATCAACCTGGTACTTGGAGAGGGGCCGGGCGATATTGGCGTAAACACGGAACTGCTTGAAGAACGTAGAGAATCTTTACGGGAAGCGCATGGATTAAATGACAGTATTCCTGTTCAGTATGCAAACTGGTTCAAAAAGATCATAACCCTGGACATGGGGACTTCTATTCGTAGCGGCAGACCCATCACTCAGGAACTATGGAGTAGAGTGCCCGCAACATTCACTCTCGCTCTGGCGGCATTATTTATCGAAACGATATTGGGTGTGCTGTTTGGTATCTATTCGGCAGTCCATGCCGGCAAATTACAGGATCGCGCAATCCGTCTGTTTTGTGTTATCCTTGCTTCGCTTCCTGCTTTCGTGTTGTCGTTGTTGTTTCTGTTTTTATTTGCTGTTCGGCTTCATTGGTATGAAATTAGCAGCCAAATGGAGTGGGGCAGATTGTGGCTGCCTGCAATTACACTAGGGATAATTGGAGCGCCCAGATGTATCCGCATGGTTCGTGCAGCAATGCTGACTGAGTTGGGTCAGTTATATGTTTCCTCGGCACTTTCACGAGGACTTACCTCCAAGATGGTTCTTCAGGGAGCGTTTCAGAACGCACTGCTCCCTGCCATTACAACCGTAGCCCTGTCCTTTGCACATATGATAGGCGGCTCCGTTGTGATTGAAGCTATTTTTAATTGGCCGGGAATTGGAAATTACGCAATCAACAGCATATTGGTACATGATTACCCTGCTGTTCAAGGATATACTGTGTTGACGGTTGCTACAGTCATTTTGATCAACCTGACTGTAGAAATCACCTATATACTTAGCAACCCGATGGTGCGCAGAGGCGGAATTTCCCGCCCTACTGCACAGCAATAGGAGGTGACTTTGTATGGGAAACAGAAAAATTCCAAGCACTGTTTTACTTGGCTTAATACTATTACTGGTTATTATCCTGCTTGTTATCGCTGCCCCTCTTTTTACCAGCTATGCGCCCGATGAAGCAATTGCGGAACGATTGCAGGAATTTAGCTTTTCACATCCCTTTGGAACGGATCGCTATGGGCGTGATATTTTCTGCCGAACGCTGTATGGCGGCAGGACTACCCTCACTGCGTGCTTTCTTGCCCTTGTAATGGCGTTGTTTATAGGCACGTTCTTTGGTATTATCACCGGCATGAGAAGTCGCGGCCTTTTGGATACGATCATAATGCGGGTTATAGATGTCCTGATGGCGTTTCCCTTCATGGTGTTTGCTATGGTGTTTGCCGCGCTGTGGGGCACTGGGTTGGCCAATTTACTTATTGCAGTAGTCGCAGTCTGGTGGGTTCCGTTTGCGAGACTGGCAAGAAGCATCGTTCTTCAGGTAAAGAATGACCCGTCTATACAGGCTGCTCGTGTGCTGGGAGCGTCTGGGTGGCGGATGGGAGTTTTTGAGCTGCTCCCCAAGATGATTGGTTCTCTATTGGTACTGGCCACGTTTGAATTGGGCACACTGATACTCTCTGTTTCGGCCCTTTCATTCTTAGGCATGGGAGCGTTACCGCCAACCCCGGAATGGGGAAGCATGCTGTCTGACGCCCGGGCACATTTCTTTCAGGCTCCGCACATTTTATTGGGTCCTGCTTTGTTCATTGTTCTTACGGTCCTTTCGCTTAATTTGATTGGAGAAGGTTTGCGGGATATGCTGGACCCGTATGAACATATTGATATTTTGAATTAGGAGGTCGCTATGGATAATTATTTGAAAGCCGCACTATCTGTCGAGCAACTCAAGGTTAGCTATGTGCAAAACAAAAAACGACTTCCCGTGCTGGACGGAATTTCTTTTGTATTGGAAAAAGGAAAGATTCTTGCTCTGCTCGGAGAAAGTGGTTCGGGGAAATCCACTTGTGGGAAATCGCTCATAGGCGTATTGCCGCCATCGGCAAAAATTGATAGTGGTACTATCCGTTTCGGGAACGGTGATCATGTGGATATTTCTGACAATCATATCAATTGGAAAACAATACGTGGAATGCGTATTGGGATGATTTATCAGGACGCACAGCTTGCACTTAATCCCGTGAAAACAATACGTGTGCATTTTGAGGAGACTCTAAGAAACAAGCCATTTCCATCAAAAGAAGCTATGGAGAAAGTTTGTTATGATATGCTCCGGTTACTGAACTTTGATGATCCTGAGCGGGTACTGAATGCTTATCCTTTTGAGCTAAGCGGCGGGATGTGCCAGAGGGTTTATATTGCGATGATACTCAGCCTTGAGCCGGAAGTTCTTATTGCCGATGAGCCTACTTCTGCGCTAGATACAGTAAGTCAAAAAGAAGTGCTGCAGTTACTTCGGGACACACAAAAAAAGCTGGGATTATCTATTGTTTTAATTACCCATGATATTGGTGTCGTTCATGAAATCTGTGACCGCGTAATTGTTTTAAATGAAGGGAAAATTGTGGAACAAGGGGCAGTACAGGATGTTCTTTTACACCCAAAGGAACATTATACAAAACAACTGATTGAGGCGCGAAACTTACCCGCTTTTTCGCTGCCATGCTCAAAATGCAAAGAGCCGCTGTTGAAGATTGAGTGCATCAAAAAAGCATTTCAAAAAGGAAATAAGTGCAAAAACGTCTTAAACCAAGTAGACTTGCTTGTGCATAAAGGGGAAACTATTGGAATATTGGGATTTAGCGGTTGTGGGAAATCGACATTAGCAAGGTGCGTCACCGGACTGGAATTGCCTGATCAGGGAAAGATTATGTATAACGGCCAGGATATTTCCATGCTGCGAGGAAGGAAGAGACAACACATTTGCAAATCATTACAAATCGTTTTTCAGGACGCAAGAGCCAGCCTTAATCCTCGTCGCTCTGCACTGGAGCTTGTGCAGGAACCTTTGAAATACCTGAAAATAGGAACGACGAAGGAACGCACAGAAAAAGCTCGATTTTATTTAAAGAGTGTAGGGATTGATGGAGATGCCCTGCACCGTCGTCCTCCCCAACTCAGCACGGGGCAGTGCCAAAGGATTGCTATCGCCCGTGCCCTTATTGTGGAGCCTGAGCTTCTAATTTGCGATGAAGCCGTATCGGCACTGGATATGATACTGCAAAAGCAGATTTTGGATCTCCTGTTAAATCTCCAAAAATCCATTGGCTTTGCATATATTATGATTTCCCATGACGCAAGAGTCATCCGTCATTCCTGTGAAAGAGTTGCAATTATGAACAATGGGGTTTTTGTAGATATGGTTTCGACAGACAGGTTAGCCGCTCAGTCGGAAAACGAGTTTACACACTGCCTGTTGAGCAGCGAACTACACATAGCAGAGGTATCATAATTTAGCAGGCTGGTATAAATGGGTAGTTTTCGATGTACAGCCTAAAAGAGCAAATAATAAATAAGGTGGTGATAGAATGCATTTGCTGGAAACAATAGGAAATACTCCGCTGATTGAACTTAGAAACACTACCGCTTCTACGGAAGGACGACTTCTGTTTAAATATGAGCGTGGTAATCCGGGAGGAAGCATAAAAGACAGGCCGGCGTTGTTCATTGTGACAGAAGCTGAAAAACGAGGATTATTAAAACCCGGGGGAACCATTATAGAATCCTCAAGTGGAAACTTCGGAATATCCTTGGCGATGATAGGAGCTGCTAAGGGGTATCGAGTTATTATTCTGGTCGATCCTAAAACCACTGCGACTAACTTAGCTCTCCTGAAATGCTTTGGCGCAGAGGTTATTGTTGTAACAGAACAAGATGATTCCGGCAGTTATCACAAAACAAGGATTTCTCTTGCGAATAAATTGGCCAGTGAAATCCCTGATGCATTTCGTCCAGATCAGTGCTTCAACCTGTTAAACAGCACTGCGCATTACCAAGGAACAGCACGTGAAATCTTTGCTGATTGCCCGGATAATGTCGCAGCTATTGTGGCCGCAGTAAGCACTGGCGGACAACTGGGTGGGATTTCACGATACACGAAAACATATAGGCCGGACGTAAAAGTGATCGGTGTTGATGCTGTTGGGTCCTCTATTTTTGGCGGTGAGTCACACTCATATCTGATTCCTGGTATTGGACTGGCATGGACACCGTGCAATGTTGCAGTCGAGAATATCGATTCTGTGTATAAGGTCACTGATGAGGCGGCTTTTGTAGCAGCAAGATGCTTTGCCAGAAATGAAGGTGTTTTGATGGGGCCGTCCGGCGGAGCTTGCGCTTTGGTCGCATTAACAATCACTAAACAGCTTTCTCCGCACGATTGTGTCGTGTGCATTATTTCTGATGGAGGGGATCGTTACATTCAAACTTTACTTGATGATGCTTGGATGCAATCCAACAACTTTTCAATTGAAACAAGCTTAGAAAAACTTTTGGCACTCACAGGAACTATTACACCTTGGAGCATACATCCTGATCAAAATGCAAATTACAAACCTGAATTGAAAAGTCAGTTATGTGTTCCTGCATCGACTCAGACTATCAATGAGAATATAGATGAAATCGATGAATCAGCGTCTCGAATTTCTTTTATTGATTAGCAGGGTGTTTATTTCGTCTGTTTGAAATCCCTGTTTGATCATGGGAATAAGATGAGGGAAAACCTGTTGCGAAAGAGAATTAAGAATTTATCCTGAAGTGCAAGAAATAATTTTAAAAACATAAGTTCCTCTTTGGACGTTGCGAAGAAATATAATAACGCGCAAGGGTTAGCTCGTGCTAACTTGCTTTTAATCAAATCTGATCACACGGTATGAAAGGAGTTTTGTCTATGTTTGCAGTATACAAAAAACTGCTCTATTATGTGCCCAAGCAGCGACCTTTGGCCTATATTGCAATCGGCCTGACGGTGGTGTCCACATTGCTCAATGTAGGCGCTTATTACTACCTCTATGAGTTTTTGAAACGATTGGTGGTAGACGGAGATATGGGGCATGCTCAATATAATGCGTTTCTGGTTGCGGGGCTGTTGATTGGCGGTTCGCTCTTGTATTTTGCAGCCGTGCTTTTGACGCATATATTGGGCTTCCGGCTGGAGACCAACTTGCGCAAGCGTGGGATTGACGGCCTGACCAATGCCAGCTTCCGCTACTTTGATCTGAACTCATCGGGAAAGACACGTAAACTCATTGATGACAACGCGGCCCAAACGCATTCTATTGTAGCCCATCTGATTCCTGACAATGCTGGAGCAATTCTGACACCGTTTTTGGCGCTTGTGGTGGGGTTTTTGATCAGTCTGCGGGTAGGCATTGTTCTATTGGTTCTGTTCCTACTGAGTGGCGTGCTCCTTGTCCTGATGACCGGGGAAAAGAAGTTTATGGAAGTCTACCAAAAGGCGCTGGAGACAATGAGCAGCGAGACCGTGGAGTACATACGCGGGATACAGGTGCTCAAGATTTTTGGCATAGACGCTACATCTTTCAAGACGCTTCATCGGGCAATCACGGATTATTGTTAGCGCCGGGCGAAAACCGCCATTCCGGGCCGGGCGAAAACAGCCAATTTCGGCCGGATGAAAATAGCCAATCCGTACCGAAATGGTGTAGCCAGCCCCGGTCTGGATGTAGGTTTTAGGTGTCGTTCCTCGGCCCGTTGGCAGAAACTGCTGCGGTCGTGCGCAGGGAGACTGTCTCAAGACGGCGACCACGGAAGCTCTCGCCCTTAATTGCAAAGACAATCGCATCATCAAAGATGCGGTCAAGAGCACACAGGAGCGAGTCGTTCTCACAGAAATTTTCCTGCCACTGCGCAGGATCGCGGTTGCTGGTGAAGACCATGTTGTAATAACCGTCCTTCTGGTAACGGCGGTCCACCATGTCAAAGAACAGCCGCGTGTTCTCCTTGTCAAATTCGCAGTGTCCCACTTCATCAATAAGGCAGGAAGGCCGGACAAGGGATGCAAGGAGCGTGCTCTCACGGCCAGCCCGTCGGGCATCCACAGCCACGCCTGCTCGCCGTAGAACTCGCCCGGGCGGTGTCCGTAGAACTTGCTTTGCAGGTAGGCATAAGCCTCGATGAACTCGTCGGGGAACCGGATCGCGCCCCGGCTGCGGTACAACGCGTCGGTAATGAGGTAGTCGTAGAGCAGCGACACCTGCGGCATGATGTGGTTGTAATGGAACGAGTTGACCCCTAACTCCTTGTGGCTCCGCAGCGGGTAATCCTCCTTTTCGTAGATCGTCGTGCGGGCCGTGTTGATGTGGTAGCCCGGGAAGTTGCGGTAGCGTCCGACGATGGCGTTCTTGGCGATCACGGCCAGAAAATCGTCTCCCGTGTAGTGAGCCAGCCGCACGAACCACGCGGCGTAGTGGCCATGAAGATGGCGCGGTGTCCCGTGCAGGTTCCGGACGATTCGGGGGTGAGCCCGATTTCGGAGAGCCGCCGGGCGGGAGCCTCCTCCCGCGGGGCATCCATGCGGGCGTGTCCTTTCTGTTTGAGATAGGCGTAGTGCGGGGCTTTGCCGTCGGGGTTCACGACGATTTCTGTGTCGGGAACCTGCGGGCAGTACCAGATATACTGGGTGTAGAGCCGTGCGCCGCGGTGAGATGCTTCGAGGTAACGCTTTTCGCCCGTCGTTTCATAAAGTTCCAGCAGGTCGATCCACTTGGGGGCGAAACCCGTCCAGAAGAAGAAGCCTCCGGCCGCAGGGTCCGAGAAATCGGACGCCGGGGTGTCGATGCGTGTTGCGATGTAGGCATCGGCGCCGCGCATGGCTTCGTTCAGATAGACCGTGTCGAGCGTGGCCCGGTAGAGGTGCAGGGCGTTTTTCCATGTGCGGCCCTCCTCCCGGACATCGAGGTTGCGCACGCGGCTTTTGCCGTATTCCTGTCCGGCGAGGCGCACGAGGAACGGGTCTTTGCGCTGGAGGACGTTGTAAAGTGTCGTCAGTTCCGAAATGGGGGCGCAGGGGCCGTCGAGCTTGCGCGACGGGTACTGGATGCGCTGCGTCGAGTCGGCCGAAAAGAGGAATTTCTCGCGTGAGAGCATGTATTCCAGAATGGGGTAGGCGCGCTTTGCGTACATGGCTTCGTTGTCGTTCAACAGGGCGATCTCCAGCGGGTTGAGTGCCGAGACATTCTTCACGGCGCCCGGCTCGTCGATGAACCAACTGTAGCGGCTCATCGTGTAGCCGATGATGTTGGAGATGGTGCTGTTGAGCGTCGAAATGTCGTTGCGTCGCAGGTCGCGGAAGGCGTAGATGCGTTCGGCGGTGCGTTGTACGGCATCGGTCGTGTTGCCTTTGCAGGCGAACAGCAGTGCGTTGAAGCGGTAGATGTCCCCCGCTGCCATTTCCGACTCCGCGCCGCCCGGAACGGGGGCGAAAAGCATCGGTGCGGCCTTGCCGTCAGCCGTGCGGAGCGCGATGCAGAAGCGGCTGTTCTCGGCGGTGGGCAGCGGGTCGAAGGGAAATTCCGTGGGATGAGCCACAATGCCGCGGCTTACGCCGTCGGTGGTGACGAACGCCGACGGCACCGGGCAGCGGAACGCCAGCGTGGCATAGCTGCGGTCGGGAAAGCGGCGCTCCTGCCAGATCATCGGCTGCCACAGCTCCGCGACGCGTGCCGTATCGGTCGCCTCGTAGCCGGTGAACCCTACCGAATAGTAGCCGTCGGCCTTGGGCCGCAGCGTGCAGGAGAGCATCGGGTAGCCCGACACGGAGTCGACGCCCAGTTCGGCTTCGAGTGCGAAAAGCTCGTGCTCGGGGTAGGTGAAGCGGATTTTCCCGTCGTCGGCAACAGCCCCGGAGGGGTGCATTTCGATATTCTCGCCGATGTTGAAGAGCGAGAAGGTGCGGGATTCGACGGCTCCTTCGAGGATACTCGTGTCGAATCCGTCGCCGACTTGGTCGTCGGTGCGCTCGACTCGCCGGGCGTCGCCGCTCTCCGAACGCCATATTGTACAGCACGTTCTCGATCCCTGCCGGACGCATTTTCAGCTCTGGGTCGCGGGGCGTGCGGATGATTGTGAAAACCGGGACATAGCTGTTCTTCGTGCCGTCCGTCCGGAAGGTGATCGTGCCGTTGGGTGCGACGCCGACATTGCCGTCCGCCGCCGGGAGGTGCATCGACGGGCCACAGCCTGCCAGCCATAAGGTTGCGGTCATTGCCGCTGTCATCAGTCCGTATTTCATCTTATTTGCGTGTTATTTCCCATAGTTTAATTCCGAATCCGTCGATCGTGCAGGGTGTCGCTTCCGTCCCTGAAAGCCGTTCGGTTTCCGGCGTCAGGGCGCGGATATGGCCGATGCCCTGCCAGCCGAGTTTCGTGACGTCGAGTGTGATCCGGCCTTGGTTTGCGTGGGCCGAACTACCCAGCAGGATGACATAGAGCCGCCGGCCGTCGGTCGAAAGCGCCGTCAGGCAGTCGAGGTCGGGACACCCCGTGCGGACGATCCCCGGGCGGAGGATCAGGTCGGCTTCGTGTTTCCCGATGCGTCCGGGGGCGAACCCCGTGATGCGCTGCGGCCCGACCTTGGGAGTCACGAACCCCCGGGGAAAGGCGATCAGCCCTTCGCTGCGGCATTCGGCTTCGCTGAGCAGGTAGTCGACGATCCATCCCAACTGCCACCATGCGTGGTGCGGGAAGGGCCCCGGGCCGCGGTCGAACTGCGACCAGTAGTAGGTTGCGATCTTCGTGTCGGGGTTGAGGAACTCCTCCCGGGCGATGGCTGCCGTGCGTGCCAGATCGGCGAAAAGACTGTCGCCGGTCATCGCCGCCAACCGGGTATAGAGTCCGCAGTGGCTCGTCAGCAGGATGGGACCGCTCTTGGTCGCCGATCCCGTGCTTCCGCCGTGCTCGAAGCAGAGCCCCGTCTGGCTCAACTGCCAGTCGCGCAGTTCGCGGCCTTTCAGCCGGACGGGGGCATCCTCCGAGCGTGCGTGGGTGTAAATGGAGCAGGCGTAGAGGCGTGCCGCGAGGACGGCCGCATCGAAATAACGTTTATCCCCGCTCGCTTCGTATGTTTCGAGCAATGCTTGGGCGCTTTGCACGGTGGCGAAGTCGTTGATGAAACGGGCATCGCCGCAGACGCCGAGGAACCGTCCCCGGTCGACGGCATGCGCGACATACCAGTCGGCACCGCGGAGTGCCGCATCGAGGTATCTCCGTTCGCCCAGAATGCGGTGGGCGACCAGCAGTCCGTAGAACGTGGGACGCAGGTCTTCGAGGTCGGTGAAGAGCGCCTCGCCCGTGAGTTTGTCGTAGGCTACGCCGAAACTGCCGTCGGCATGCTGCAAAGAGAGCAGCAGCGCAGTTTTTCGCGCAGCAGCGTATCCTGCGGTTCGAAGAGCAGGATGTTGCCGATGTCGATGAGCGTGTAATAGGTGATGCCGATCGGTTCGATGTGGCTGCCCCACTCCTCGACGAATATCCCCTTTTTCGACAGGTAATACTGCCCGAGCGCCGCTCCGCGGTTGCGGTCGCCGTGCCCGCCTTGCTGCATGAGTTTGAAATTGCGGATGTAGGGCAGGCGTCCGTAGCGGAGCAGACTGTCGCCGGTCATCGCCGCGAGCATCCACACCGCCCCGGCGTCGGCGTTTTTCATGGCGTCTTTCTCCGAGCCGACGACGCTGCCCAGATAGGCCTGCGCACCGATCTCGACGCCTTCGCAGCGCTCCGTGCGCCAGAGCGAGAGCGAATCGTCGCAGACGTAGCGGTAGATTGCCTCGATCCGGTCGGTGAGCGAGAACCGGGAACGTCGCAGGGCGAGTTCCTCTTTCAGCCCGTAGATGTCGTAAACGGCATGTTTGAAAACCGCGTACCAGTCGGCGCGTCGCAGGGTGTAACGGAATGCGAAACGGGTTTGGCCGCCTGCTTCGAGCCATGAACCCTCTTCGCCGAGCACCGGGTGCCAGACCGTGGGGCAGAGCCGTCCGTCGCGTGTCATGTGCGAAAGTCCCGTGCGCCAGCATTCTCCGTGCGTGCGCCGGTCGCCCGCGTAGGGCTTCCGGTCGTAACCCGGCTCGGGAATGACGGCCAGCGTGAGCCCCTGCCTGTCGGTCAGCAGCGAGGCCATTGTGGTCACGGTGTTTTCGTTGTAGACCACCGGCAGGTGCGGCAGCCCCTGACCATACATATAGGCCAAGTGAAAATCGGGTTCGATAGCGTCGCCCTGAAAGAATCCCGGAACGCATCCCCATGCCAGTTGTTCCTCGGGGAGCGTGGCCGTTGCCGGGGTCGAGAGCGAATAGTAACCCGCCCGCGCGGCGGTGAAAGTCGTCCTGACGCACAGGTCGCCCGGATGGGCCGCGTCTGCCCACCATTCGGCCGTGAGCCGTCCGGGTTCGCCCGCGGCTTCGAAACGGAGGGTGTCGCCGTTTCGGTGCATCTCCTCCGGCACGAGCCGAAAGGCTTCGCCCGCACGGTTCAGCGGTACGGAAGAGGTTGCCTTGCGGTAGCTCGGGGCGATGCAGTGGAAACGGTCGATGTCGAAGCACAGTGTGTCGCCGCCCCGGTTGACGACAATTTCTCCCTCCTTCGACGGCGCTTCCGGTGTGTAGAGCACGGTGTAACTACCGTCAGGAATACCCCAGATAAACGTCTGCCCGCCGTCGCGGAGTTCCATCCGTTCGGGTTGCCAGCCTTCGCTGCTTTTTTGCCATGAAATGCCGATCCGGGAATCGCCGACGCGCGGGCCGTGTGCCAAGAGGGTCGGCGGACCGAGGAGGGCGAGTATGCAGAGTGCTTTTTTCATCGTTGTGGCTGTTCGGGTTTATGGCAGACAAGCAGCCGGGTCGGGACTGCTTGTCTGTACGTTCGGTGAGGCGGCGTTTAGTAGCCGGGGTTCTGGTTCGGGGCGTTGATGAAGGGATTGGTATTGATCTCGTTCTGCGGGATGGGCCACAGGTAATCCCGGTTGGGGTTGAACGAACGCGTGTCGACCTTGTAGGGGATGTACTTCGGCGGGTTGAGGCGTACGTCCTGATACTTGTAGCCGTAGGCGTCG
>OOCI01001364.1_pt1 | contig 18381 bp, 14 predicted proteins | sample 1671761 | NCBI WGS metagenome assembly OOCI01 (sample SAMN06348190, study PRJEB24527) | human gut metagenome | biome: human gut; feature: ankylosing spondylitis patient; material: feces | host: Homo sapiens | place: China | collected 2015-10
AGGCTGTTAGCAATCGCTTACCTGTCCTTTGCTTTGATGCCTGCGGCATGTCTGCGGTTATCGACGATAAGGTAGGCAGGAAGGTTCCTCTTTCTTCTCCGAGCCAGTCTGCTCGTGACTTCGCAACTATCTTGAATGAATTTGAAGGAAACAGAAATCTGTTGAAACAAATGTCTGAGAACTGCAAGCAGAGACAGATAGAATTATCTTGGGAAGAAAAGGCTAAGACCATGGTAGGGTGGTATGAGAAGATTGTTCATAATAGATAGATTTTAGCAATACAAATTATTAAGTAACTACTCAGCACCCCTATGGGCATGAGCAGTCAACTGTAGCTTCTATTTTAGAAGAAATAAAACAGCAAATATAATTTTAAAGGTTTATTCAATACTTCATTATGAACCAGATTGCTATCATTTTATATTCAAATCCAAAAGCCCCAACAAAGTCGGGCATTCCCAATAACAAGAAAATTGTTTTGGAGAATGATAATCTGAATATTCTTGAGGATATTAGACATCAACTCCAGTTTGAAACGGAAACATACCATTTGTTTAATACTGGAGCTTTAATCCAACTATCTCAAAAAACAAAAGATGTTATTAAAGTTATCTATGACAATTATCATAGCCAGTTACCACAACTGATGCAATTAGTTAAATATTTGGAGAAGTTTGAGGAAGGTGAAATGTTTTACTACTTTGATGGGGAACGTACTCCTATCGTAGAACGATTAACAGCAATTCGATGTTTACCTTATTTTCCTCAAAGAGGTTTTGTGACGGTGATACATAATAAATTCTTCCATTATTATTCTATGATGGGATTTATGTTTAAACACTTTTCTTTCGGATTTGATGATATTGAGTGTAAGGTTGGTGAAGAGGATAAGAAAAAACGTTGTTGCCGATTTTGTAATTCTAATGGTAAAAGTAATTTTCGTCATATAGCTCATGCTATTCCTGAAGCTTTGGGAAACAAATTGTTGTTTTGCAATGAAGAGTGTGATTCATGTAATCGTAATTTGGCTCATGTAGAAAATAATTTTGTGCACATGATGGATATTCGTCGAGCATTGTGCAAAGTGCCATCAAAGAGAACGTCAAAAGTAATTTCACTTTATGGAGATAACTTTACGCTTTTTACTGATGAACAGGGCTTCCCTAACTTGTATATAAAAAGAGAGATGTTGCTCCCTAAGGGTAATGGTGTGTATTCTTATCGTTTGAAAAATAGCTCAGAGGTAACTAATGAAGGTATGTATAAAGCATTGGTAAAGATGGTTATTGATTTAGTACCAACATCAGAGCTTGTTCATTTTAGAAATACCATAGCATGGATAAATGGATGTCAAGCTGACCAAAACTTACCCAGTATGTTTTATGCCATTCGCTCAGCAGGAGAATATTGCTATTTGCAACCACGTTTGGATCTATTCTTTAATTCCAAGGAGAAATACTGCGATTCGCCTTATTGTACAGCTATTTTGTATACAACAGATATTCAATACACATTTGTTGTGCCCTTTGTTGATATAGACCGGGGACAATTCAAATATAACGAACAGTTGATAGTACATTGGAAACGAATGTTTGCAATGTTATCTCCAAGACAATGGGTTGAACAAAATACATCTGATGCTAATCCTGCATATACTTGGCTTGATTTTGATTTTTCAATAAACAATAAGAATGTGCATGTTTTGGATGGTACTGACAAAATATTCAAAAAGTATAAAACAGAAGAAGAAAAATGGAAATTAAACAATCATCAATTTCCAAAATTTAGACAAGAATTAATTGTCGAGGAGGAGGTAAGTTATGTCTGTTTTGAAAAAAAATGCAATTGTTGGGTAAGCCAAAAGGATCTGTCCGATGTATCAATCAATCATGTATTAGGAGAATCTTATATTAAAATGGATGTTTCTAATAATAGAATCTTTGTTTGTTTAGGATTTAATGTGTTCAATTCTGATAATACAATACCTTTCTTTAATTGTAAAGGAATGGTGACATTAGCTGTTAAATCTATGGAACAGTTTATTATGATTACAGAAGAAAATGATAGCGCTAATATTGAAGTGGATTGGACTTTCTATAAAAGTATCGTCTTGCAAAGTGCAAAGGCGATAGAGAAAAAAATGAAAAAGCAAAGAATAGGTACTCCATTTGTAAACTGTTCCTTTGAAAAGGCTTATGATAATGAAATGGTAATTCGTAGGATACCAGTATCGCTTGTTTAGAGGTATTTTGTGAAAATAATACTATAATTATAAAGACAGTTATGTTTAAATTAAAGACATTAACGATTTTGGGTCGTAAGGCAGAATTAGCCTCATTACCAGAGGGCAAATTGCTCATAAACCCAGTAAATGCTCATTCTTTTAACACGGCAAAGAAGGATCAGTTCTTTGCTGATGTCCTGACAAATGGCGATGTGTTGATTCCGGATTGGTGTGAGCATCGTAAAGGCGTGCAAGTGGATTAAGGCTTAGAGTCAGCCTAAGGAAAGAATAGCTGGCTGGGATTTGTTCTCTTTCGAAATGAACAAACTGAAAAAAAGTGGTACGGTGATGTTCATGGGTAGTTCGCAGAAAGTGCTTGACTTGATTGTGAAGCGTGCTGCCGTGGATTATCCTCACCTGAAGGTGGTGACTTATTCGCCTCCTTATAAGCCAGAGTTCTCGGATGAGGACAACAAGGCTATCATTGATGCCATTAATGCTGCCAACCCAGATTTGCTTTGGATCGGTATGACGGCTCCTAAGCAGGAGAAGTGGACTTATTTTCATTGGAATGAACTGAATATCCATTGCCATGTGAGTACCATCGGTGCCGTCTTCGACTTCTTGCCGGTACCGTGGAGCGTGCACCTATCTGGTGGCAGGAGCACGGTCTGGAATGGCTCTATAGATTGATGAAGGAGCCTAAGCATATGTGGCGCAGATATATCATCGGTAATAGCTTATTCCTCTGGAATATGGTGAAAGAGGCGTAGGGGTTCTAAAATCATCCTTCAATAGTCTTTAAGACCCTTTCGATTCCCCTTACAGGGGACAGAAACCCTCAGGGACGAGAGGATGTAACCGCCCTCCGGTGCTCAGGACCGCTACGCTTTAAGGTTGGCGGACCAAAGCGGTCTGCGCCATGTTGTGCGGGCTGGGACCGCCTGGGGTAGGGGTAGGTTGGGATTCAGAAGGTGGCTATAGTGCTGTATTGGGACCAGATGTAGCGGTGCAATTGGTACCATGCTATCGTTGCAATCGGTACCAAGCCTTTATGTGATTCACGATTGTTTCAAGAAGATTCCGAAGCAGTTATTTGGATAGCTGAGGTATGCGTATTAAGACTAAACTTTATGAAACAGGAAAGTAAACAAGCTATATATGAGATAATAAAGCGCATTGATGACCAACTTCGGTATGAACATGATGTGCTTAGCTTGATATCCTCTTTGTGGAATGTTTATCAGAGATCTTCTACTGGTGAAGACTCTCGGTATAACATTCTTGGAGATGAGATAGATAAGCACTATTTTATGAATGACGATTGGCCGCAAGATAAACTCTATTTATCAGTGCTTCATATACTTGATGATGAGCTGAAACTCTTGCGTTTCGTAGAAGGTCTTATCAATATCAAGTATGATGAAGTTATCATTAATGACTTGCAGAAGATTCTTCAAACGGAAAACTGTCAAATTGTTAATGATGAGGGTAGACTGTCTATTATGCAGGCGACAGATGACTTGCTTCTTGAAGTGGATAAGAATATTCCTTTTATTAGATGTAAGTCAAAAGTGACTTTCTACTATGAATTTGCCGAAGAAGATGTGGAAGTTCCGAAAGAGCATGAATGTTTTATGTTGACTTTCAACAATAAATGGAATGACTATGGTTATTGTACTTGGTTTAGATTGTTCTATAAAAAGGGCAGTAAGATAGATGTTGTAGGTCAGCTGAAAATAATGAAGCTGCAGACCAAAGATACAAGCGAAGTCCTTCCTGAAAAATTCTATAAATTGGACTCTGATTATTGTTCTTTAGGGTGTGACCGGGAATACTATAGCAATATGTTTCGGTTATTCGAGGATAAAGCATACGTTTATCTGGGTGAACTGCGAGATGCTGCTCTTTATAGCCATATTCAAGAGCAGTTTGAAAAAACTAAGCTTTTCACGTATTCCTTATTGCGTACAAATGCAGCCGAGAGAGCTCTGAGAGAAGGAAGATACTATGTTTATGGTAGGGATATGAAACAGTCTTATTCCTTTACCTACCATTATGAGCCAAGATATGATAGGGATAAAGAATCGCCTGTTGACATTGATTTTGATTTCAAGTATAAATGTAAGCCTTATCAACGAGCAATAGGATTGATAGGAGAGAATGGAGTAGGAAAATCTACGTTGTTGAATGATATAGTAAACTCTTTTGTTGGCAAGGATAAAAGTGCTTTTCTAACCCTGCCTCCTATCGTGAGTAAAATCATGGTAATGTCCTATTCTCCTTTCGATAAGTTTCCTACTGCATCAACAGACTTCACTACGGAATATCATTATAGTGGATTGTTGAAGAATGACTCGGAATTGTACTCCTTAGAAGAACAAATAGTTACATTTAAGAAAAATCTTGTAAGAATACTAGAACGTGGCTCTGCTGATCACCTCAGAAGGAAATGGTGGCGTATCATGAGTGAAGTTATCAATAAAGATACCATTGCTGGTTTTTATGAAAAAGACGATAATGAAGACTATAAACTGGTAGAAAATAACATAAATGAGTTTTGCCAGAATATGAGTTCAGGGGAATCAATCTATGTTTATTCCTTGACTGAAATCATGGCAAATATTCGATATGATACTCTACTCTTGTTTGATGAGCCCGAACAGCACTTGCATCCACATGCAATTACAGTACTGATGAAAGCCATCTATGATGTATTGGAGGAATTCGAATCATACGCAATCATAGCCACTCATTCTCCATTGATTGTCAGGGAAATGATATCTGATAATGTATATACCCTGGATAGGATAGATAATACTTTGAGCGTTGCTAAAATAGGCATAGAGTGTTTTGGTGAGGATGTATCTGTATTGAGCGATGTGATATTCAAGAATATGTCAGACGAAAAAAAATATGAGCATTTTGTAGAATCTGTTGCCAAAGATTGTCATTATGATTATGCTGAAATAGTTGAAAAACTAAAAGGGGCACATAACAAGCTGGGCATGAATATGAGATTGCTTATACAATCGATAATAGACAAACATAACTATGAGAAAACTTAAATTTGTAGATACTGGTGATCTTGATTTCATCAAAGGTGTTATTGACTCCACCAATAAAAGAAAAGGTGAAGATCAATTGCCAAAGGAAGAAACCTTTAAAGGGCGATGTCATGCAAAGGTTGAAGCTTATAAGGGTTATATCCGATCCTATGATGTTGCTTTTGCCGCCAACAAACTTCAATCTTTGGAAGGAACACATCCAGAAATGGAGACTTCTGACAAGGAGGAGATGAGGAGTCTGTATTCATATTCCCGAACAAGAATTGCCAATCTGCGAAAGGGAGTTTTGATTGATGATGGTTATGAGAACAACTATTGCCCGCTATGTGAAATCAATTTGGTAAATACAATGGATCATTTTATACCTCAGTCTGATTATCCTTTATTTGCCGTTCACCCCAGAAACTTAATACCATCATGTATAGGTTGTAATGGACATAAGTCTGACAGTATTACAGACGATGAAGGAAAAAGAAAATTCTGGAATGTTTATCTGGATACGCCACCCGAAGAAAACTATCTCTTCTGCAAAGTGGAAGATAAAGATGGTTTACCTCATATTCGGTTTTATATCCTACAAGGAAGTATTGATGATGAGACTTTTAGGCTTGTAAAAAACACAATGGATAAAGAGGGACAGAAAATGTTCCAAGTTTATGAACAGGCATGTGGAAAAATCATCATTGACCTAAAGAATAAACTTGTAAACTATATGAGGAGAAATGGTGGAAATAATCCTCTTGGAGAATGCTTTCAGGCAATCAAGAAGGATATTGATGACAATTTCAACTCGAACAAGTGTGAGGATGTGGTAAAAAGGGCATTAATAGACTCGCCTGTATTTCAGAAGTGCGTGGAAGAAGAGTTGAAGAAATTGAAGATAGAATACAAAGTGTAGTTTGGGTTATGAAATTGATATTGTTAAATGAATTTGTTAAATACTGAGCAGACGCAAAATGAAAAACAAGCGAGATAGGATATTCTTTAATGGAACAGACTTGTTGTCAACATTGTTCTTGCGGGAAAATATTATAGATATATTTGTTTCCATAGGATTACTTTTGCTGTTACTTGAAAATTTAGAAATAGTGCAAGCTTTTATTTTTAGATATTCAAGTAACTTCTTCTATGCCATTGAGAATCAATTGTATGGAAATAAAATGCTGAATATTTGGTTTACAGTTATTCTCATTTATGGTGGAATAACTGTCTGCTATAAATTAAAAGAGAATCAGCATGTTTCTTTATTTAGATTAGTGTGCTATTTGATAGGATTTATTTTGCTGTTTTATAGAAATAAATTCTATTTCATAGATAGTGCAATTCCTTTGGCTAGTTATAGCTTTTTGTGTGAAATATTCTTGTTGTTATTTTTTGTTTTAGATGTGAGTAAGTGTTATGTACCAAATACTGCGAAAAAACTCTATCAAAAGGGATTTATAAATACTGAAACTCCTATTGATAATTTGAACCCAATCAGAGAAGCGTATGCAAAAAGTTTGGTTAGTCAACTACTGAATGTAGATACCACCAAAGAAGCTTTCTCTGTTTCTATCTGTGGAAAATGGGGCTCTGGTAAGACAACATTTTTACATAATTTACGTAATGCCATAGGTGAAACAGCTTATTATGTGGAATTTAATCCATGGAATTGCCAATCGTCCAATCAGATTATAAGTGATTTTTTCGAAGAGCTGAATGATAGCCTTGCGCCTTTCTATGGTCCTATCGAAAAACGTCTTGCTAACTATGTACGGGAGTTGATGGATGGAACGAACATGGTGAGTGATTTTGTGTTTAAAAAGATATTTAGAATAGATGGCTCCTTAGAAAGATTAAAAAATGATATCAGTAATGAACTGTTACATTTGAAGAAAAAGGTGTTCGTTGTAATTGATGATGTGGATAGATTGGATAAAGATGAGGTCTTTGAAGTCTTGAGACTAGTGCGAAATACGGCAAAGTTTTGCAATATCATATTTGTTGTATCTATGGATGAAAAATATGTTATCGAGCAGCTTGGGAAAAAAGGTATTTTAGATGGAAAATTATATTTAGAAAAGATTTTCCCATTGGTTGTAAAACTTCCTAAGATAGACACTTTTGAACTTTTGGATAGCTTCAAGCATGATTTGCGTTTAATGGGGTCTCCTGTGAAAGATATAAATTCAATGTTTACTAAGTTGAACGAACAGGAATATCAAGTCTTAGAAAATGCTATTGTCACATTTAGAAAAGGAAAAATGTTTGCTCGTCAATTGGCTGCATCCATGGCTTTCTTGAATAATTCTTTGGGAATCCATCAATATGTCTTAAAAGATTTGATGTTCATTGAACTTTTGAAGTTTATCGATGATGAGAAGTATCAACAAATAGCAAACTCACCAACTGTAATTCTTAGAGTAGAGTCTTTGAAGTCTAATGGGCAAAAGGTATATCGCTATGATGGAGACTGTAAGTCTTTATCGAATAAAATTTTGGCAATCTTGTTCGGCAGTATTAATGAATATTGGGTAAAGAGAGGAGCAATACAAACTTGTGATTCTTTTCTGAATTATTTTTGCTATGGTAACATTGCGGAACAGGTGTCTCGTTTGGAATTTTCGGTAATGTTGAAGTCTTCCCTAAATGAATTTGCTTTAGATGGGGTGAAGAAGATAATGTCCAGTTGGTGTAAGAGTAACAAATGTAGGAAAGATAGTAATAGCATATATGATAAATTTGTTAGTTACGATATTTTTTCATGTCAAGATAGCAATACCATTAGAGCATATTTTTATGCATTGCAATATTGGGTAGAATATGATGAAGCTTGTCCTGATTTGCATTTGAAAATATTACGTTATCTTTTAGATAAGGATGTTCATTATTCTGTGGATGGAGGTTATTTATGGAAATTGGCTTATAATAGATTTAAAGTTTGGGTTAGTAGAGGCGGTAAACTTGCTGTAAGAATGGCTAAAATTTTGGCTTTTTTATATGTACCAGAATTTGGGAATCATCTTATTATTCAAAACAAAGAAATAAAGCTATTTATGGAGAAAAATATAGAATTCCTATTAAATCAAAAAGACTGGGATGCCCTCAATGTAGTACAAGAAGATGGAAATTTATTGAATATGGTGTTGAGAAATTCTTTGGTAAGTCATGGAAGTGTAACTATAAGTTATGTAAATTCTATAGTGATAAAATACTTCTCAGAACAAAGTCGGAAGAGTCATAATTACCAGCGATTAAAAGTGTTATTGTTAGATGCACTGAATGATAAAACTTTAACTTCTGATTCCCCAAGGAAGCAAGCTGCACATAAAATTATTTATAATGTGTTTGGCACTATATCTCAAGGAATGGAAGACTTTAAAACTTATTGTGATAAATGTTTTGTAAAATGAAAATAGAGGTAAGTATCGGTGAAAGCCGTATAGTGTTTTCGTACCTGATGATAGTTCTGTTTCTGTATCAAGCTATAACTACAATAGTTATTGATTCACCGATACTATCCATAAAATAAAGTATCATATTGAAAATATGAAGTTTGATAAATCGTAAGTATTCGGTGAAAGCCGTATTGGGTGCCTATATAAAGTTTCGTGCCTTTGCACCGTGATTTTAAATTATAATGTCGAAACACCAGGAGATATAGACGGTATCGTATATGTAAATGTAGATGACAACGGCTATTGGAAAGTGGCTTTAGCGAAAGATATGAGAGCTGTCGGTTTCAACATAGACATGAATAAGGTCTTTTAATTGTAATTTCTGTATATTGCTAAGTGAACCAAAACAATCCCTACATAAATTTTTCCTTTGGCACTTCGCCATCGAACCATTCATATGGCATACTTTTTATGGCGAGCAATGTCCGGCAGTCTGTATCTCGCCTTTGATGGAATAGAACCACCTGAGTGCATAACATACTGGGTAAACAATCAGAAAATATACCAAAGGTGTTGAGGATAAAAATACTATCATTAAGAGATTACTCTAAAAGAGTGATATTATCAGGACGGTATGAACGGCTATAAAATGTTGCTGAAGGTTAAAACATTAAGATTTTATGCTCTAATATTTGTAGAAAAAGAAAGTTTTGCTTTTCTTTGCATAAAGAATTATTTATTATGGCACAGATTGCAATAATGAATCAAGCTCAACTGCAAATCCTTGATTTATTGTCATTTTACACATCTTGAAAAGATAAAGATTGCTAGAAAATGTGGAGATAAGTTGGACTGTATTAGTTTTTATCGTATATTTGCAAGGGTAAAAATACGTAAGCTATGACAGCAAAAGAAGATAAGGAAAAAGAAAAGACCCGTAGAGAAAACCTGGGCAAGTTTATATATCAACTAACATATTAAAGAAGAAATGATTATGGAAGGAATGTACATTGTTTTAGGTGGGGTAGGTATCATTGCATGTTGCCTCTATTTGTGGTCTGCTTTTACGAAAAGTGGGAGAAAATGGGTTGAAAATCTATAGGTGATATGGCTGGGATAGAAAAAGCAATTGATGATATTCGTCATGGTAGAGTGACAGAGTATATCCGTCATCTCCATGAACGTACTCCATATAATAACCTAAGTATACTTTTAATAAATAAAGCATAGCCCAATCAATGGACTATGCTAATAAGTTTGCTTCCCAAAGCCGTTTCTATGCGAGCTATGGTTTGAGTCGTAAAGTTATGTCTGCCTGTGAGCCATTTGGAGATTTCGGATTCTCGCTTGTTGAGCAATCGGGCAAAATCCTTTTGGGTGAGCCCCTTGGCTTTCAGAATCTCACTGATACGCTCGGCAATTCCGAAAGACAAATCAAATTCGGCTTTTTGCTCGGCGGGTATCGCTGTGAGGCAATCACGGAATAATTTGTTCTGTATCATAATGTTTCTGCTCTATAGTCTTTAATGTTACTTGTGGCATAGCTGTAATTCTTTATTATGCAATGCAAATATAATGTTTTTATAGACAGGCTGTTCACTTTTAAGTGAATATTTAGTATGAATTAACTTTTTCGAAAATCCACCAGCCCTCCCTTGAACCTTAAGAGTTCTTTCGAAAACCTACCCGTCCTTCCTTACCGTTAAGGAAGGCTCCACCTCTCATCTCGGTCTTCACTCCTCAGGCGAGAAGAAGGAAACCGCCCTACTCGGTGCTCGGAACCGCTACGCTCTAAGGTTGGAGGACCATCAAAGGTCTTCGCCATATTGTACGGGATGGGACCGCCTGTGGATAACGATTACAGCTAACTGTAAGCCCTTTCTGTAATCATTACTTTATCTGCTATCACCTGTATATTAATGATTGCTTGGAGTTTGTTGGGTAGTTGTCTCTACTCTATCTTTATTATCAATCTGTGTTGTACATTGCTGTGCGAAATTATTCTGCATCATATTAGCAAAGGTAACAGCCATATTGTTTTGATTTCTTACACTTTGGTAAGCCTCCCAATCCCAAAACAGATAGGTATCCCATAATCCTAAATCTATTTCCTTTTTAAGTTGCTGCATTCTAGAATGGTTAGCGTTTCCGGCTCCATCAAAATAGGTGTCTAAAGTTGTATGATAACGGAATACGTATAATATATTTAATTCACCAGGAGTGAAAAGATTGGTAGCTAAGTCTGGATGGATTATCTGTTGAGTATCCTTATTTAATCTACTCTTTGATAAATCTACATCTACATATTTTTTTGCTACTGCACGAGTAGCATACAATCTGCTGTTTGACGAAAAATATTCATCTACATCAGAGAAGAACATCGTATCACAATTGCCTTTATTAATTTGTTCTGACATCAAGAATAATGAATCCTTGGAGATCACTACATGTTCAAAGCGTATGTGAGCTATATCGAAAACATTATCCACTGGCTTAACAACAGGAATGCCTAATTTACATAAAGCCACTAATACTGCACGCTTTTCCACGACATTCAACTCATTATTAAAGTCAGCGGCTGCAGTATCATAAGTCTGTCCATCTTTGGCATACTTCTTAAATACACACAATCCTCTTATGGCAATTTTGCGCACCTTATTTGTCTTATGCTGCAAGAACAAATTTTGAAACCACGCACCAAAAAAGCCTCCGAATATAGCTGCAAGAATAGCAAGTACTATATTTATTACAATCAATTCCATAAGCCTATATTTTAAATATCAAAAGACTTTTAAATTCATACCATAGTAATATCTCATAGACACAACTTGTATAATTTAATGAGATAGTTATTAATATCTTCCTGACTAGTAAGTGCCATAAGTTTCTTTTTTTGGTAAACAGACAGATTAACAACTCCAAAATTAGTTACATAGTTTTTTGCAAGGGACATATAATCGCCACCATAAGGTTTACTACTATTTTTTATATAATACCAAAAGATCTCGGAACATAATATCTTTTGCAACAACATTAATTGTTCTAGATCATCTGACACTAAAGCGTAACCATTATAAAACATCAAATCCATATCCTTGGACAAAATGAATTTAGATCTTGGAGCCAAATATGGGAACAATAATTTGTATCCTTTTATATTTAAAGCTTGAGTTCTACCATAAGCATACCATTCTTGATATTGCCTAGTTCCTTTATCCCTTAGAGATAATTGTTCTTTATAATCACATAAATAATCATATGCTTTAGGATACTTTTGCTGAATAACGTTCTGTTTCATTACAACAACATTTTTACCCTCATATGTATAAGGGAAAATTAACCATTCCATCTGCTCCTTTAAAGGAATATCTTCGCTTAAAGTATTGGGTTTTACTGTTGCACGACAAATCCCTTTTTCTATACAATATTCTTTAGAATCTTTTGTAAAATAAAAGAAATTATCATCTTCACAATTAGGTCTAAAGACAAAAATATCATTTTTCAATGTTGCAAAACCATTCTTGATGTCAACAAGATGCCCCAAAGGAATACCGGTATTCTCGATTTTGGAAATATTTTCCAAAACATTAACTTCAGCACTTAACATCCACCCTCTCTTATCATCTAAAGAATCATAAGTAATAAGCAGAAAATTTTCATTAGGGACGTTCATGATTTCATTAGATTGGCACTTCGTATAAGAAATATCCCCAGTAGTATTTTGGATAAAACAAATGCATGTATATGTCGATCTTCCCTTGAAAACTTGCTCTGCACCAAAATCAAGAATTTTCATTTTATAATGCCTTGTAGACAGATATTTACGCAATTCTCTACCATTAACACTACGATAGAAGTTATTGACTGTGATGTACCCCATTATGCCACGTGGGGCCAGACTTTCCAATGCTATTTGAAAAAAAGGAATATATAAATCAGCCTTACCTGACCTAGAAACAGACCACTTACATAAATATTCTTTTGAAAAGGCATCTATTTTCGAAGAACTTACATACGGCGGATTACCAACTACTATATCAAAGCCACCATTTCTCACATAAACATCATCTGATATCCAAAATTGAGAAAGACTATTACCAACATGCAGATTAAACTCAAAAGTTTCTTCATCTTCATTTTTAAGCAAAGCATACAAGGAAAGTAAGATTTTAGTTCGCTCTATACTAAATTCCTCTATATCTACGCCATATAAACGTGGAAAAAGATTAGAGCATGCAACATCTATCTTTGAACATATATAATCAAGTAACGATAAGAAAAAGCTACCACACCCACATGCCAAATCAGCATAAAGCAAATGAGGAAGTTTTTCTTTTTGTACATCTTTAAGAACAGTTTTTACTATATATTTTCGAATATACAATGGGGTATAAACCGCACCATTTACTATCTTGCTCTTGGGAGACAAAACACATTCAAAACAATTAATGAGATCTTCAAAACTAAATCCACCATTATATGTCAGCAATATCAAAGAGAATTGTTCTGATGCTAAGAAATCCTTGTCTGTTTTTTGAATTAACAAATTGATTATTTCTTTATTTCTCTCCACACGTATTTTATTCAAGGAGACAAAGGATGTAACCAACAATCTATTGACTAATCTTATATCTGAAGAATACTTCTTCAAGAAATTAGAAACAGCAAATTTCATAACCTAAATATACAAAGGACATAAGTTGTGAGGAGCATAATTTCCTTTAACCTTATTCTTATCCACTATTGCTCCATAATATGGATCCAACAATCTGTTTTGAGCTCTCATTATTATTTCTTTATACAGAGGATCTTCGAATATTTTTACTTGCTCGGCATAAGTTTTTGTATTCAAGAAATTTTCCAAGATAAAATGAATGGCAAGAAACAGGTCCATCGGAGGATGAGGAAGGCGTGGTGAACGCAAAATTAACAATTCACCACTATCTTTACCTTCAACTTTCTTACCACCTCCATGAAAGTGGTACAAAGGATGAATGTACTTTCCATCAGTACCAGTTGCTCTGTCTAAATGCCAAGCGAAACTTTTTCCTTCATCACATTTCACTTCTATATCTAGCTGATATTCAGAAAACAAGTCTATATTGGCCAAATATGGATTAGAGTATTCATAATTCAAGGATAGTAAGACATAAACCATACTTACATTATGGGGAATCGTAGATAGCTGTTCTGCCTTAAAAGAAAAGAACAAATTGGACAACTTTACCTTTTTCACATACTTTTCCTCACCATCAATAACTTCACGGCACTTCTCATTGTAAAGATTCAGCAACTGATTTTTTCCTAAAACGATTCCAAAATCATATTTTTCAAATGAATTCAACATGAGTTCTAGGTCATGCAAAGAATCCCAAACTCTTGGTTCTATATTATTATTGCTCTTCTTTAATATTTTGCCCATATTCTATTATTTTTTTTCGATCAGCAACAGATAATTTAGTCAATAATTGCGAATTAGAAGTTATCGACTTTAGTGAATAATATTCGTGCTCCTGCCAAGGATAAATTTTGTCATTCAATATCACATATCCTTCATTTGGATCTATTGGTCGCTTTAATTCATTACAAATGCTCCAATAACAAGAACTTCGGTTAAAATCCAAAGGATTTACAGAACACAAATGTAAATTAAACTTCGAGTTTAGTGCCTGTACTCGTTGCTGAGCAGGCATTAACCTAAGAAACTCTCCATCAAACTCACAATTCCACCACTCCTGAATTTCCTCAGCCCACCAACGTATATAAGAAGTTGACAAAATACCTCTATATCTATAGGATTCTAAAAGTTTCAGCAACTTCTGAAAATCAGCGCATTCCTTATCTATGCCCAATCGTGCTGCTACAACATCCTCACCTATCAAAGGACCGATTGATTGTAAATAAGTTTTTTGAACAAATCGACAAATTCCATATACATCGTGATTTTCCCCATACATTTTCAAATAATGCACAAATCTGAAATCCAATACGTTTTCATCCTTAACCCCAAGTATACTTGAAATATCGAAACTAGACTTTTTTATCTTAGAATAAGCTTCAACCAAATCATACATACGTAATTTATATGTTTTATAACGATATGCAAATTCTTCCTTTGTAACAACAATGTCAAACAAATCATTATTTGAGAAATCCTGCTTAAACCTTCCTATATTTCGATCACTGGAAATCAAGACAATCGGACAATCTTTATGTTCTTTGAATTTTGTTCGTAAAGTAGAAGCATATGTTGGAGCATCTACACGCCCTGTATGGGAAGTCAGTTCAAAATCCATCAGAAATATATCAAAAGAGTGATCTTTTATAGTATCTAATGTATCATCCGTTTCAGCTGCATCAACAGTTTCTACTTCAAACATATCGTCTTCTTTCAATAAATTCACACATGTTTGAGGATCCTGATCCTCTATATATAACAGTTTGTATTTTCTATTCATAAATGTAATCTTGTAAATGTTTTTTTGTTGCCTTTGGAAATTCTACACGAATACAAGTAGAGTAATTACTCTTTGGGGATACAACTCTTACCGTTCCTCTGTAACTTTTTACAATGTCACGTACAATAGATAGGCCTAAACCTGTACCTGTTACCTCATTTGTTGAATCGATACTATCTAAACTACTGGCAGACGTAGTAGTAAAGAACTCGTCAAAGATTCTATCTTCTATTTCTTTTGAAACGCCATCACCATTGTCAGAGAACTCTAGATAAACGATGTCTCCAGATGTGCCACATTCTATCATGATTTTACCATTTGAGTTTGCTCGCTTAATTGCTTTTCGCGAGTTTGTATAGAAATTGAACAACACTGACGACAACTCAGAGGGATGCATAGGAATCGTATATAAAAAGTAACCATGTATTATAGGTTCGACTAATTCAATCCCAACTCGTTTCAAATCTTCTTCCATAGAATTTACAAATCTCCCTATCTCTGAACGTAAATCCAAGGGACGCAATTCCCGAACCACATTGTCGGATATTACCTTGTCAAAATATGAAACATAAGTATTAAGATCTCTAAAATTAGAAGATAAAATAGCAGCATGCTGGTGTACATCTTGGATGACAGTCACATTGTTCAACAAATCAACCTCTTTATTAATACTTATAAAATGATTTTTGACTTCATGAATAAACTGTCCAACAGTTAATCCAACACTTCCAAGAACACGCAACATCGCAGTATCCTTTATTTGTTTCTTCTGCGCTTTTTTCTGTAACTTGTCAACTTCATCAACCTCTTTCTTAAGATTGGCTATTGCCTTTTGACGCTTGCGTTGAGCCTCCACAGTATTACCACCCATAGCAAGTTCTTTATCTAACTCAGACAATGTAAAAACTATATTTTTTATCCTCACATTAATGTCTTCCCAGGTTCCATTATCTTTTCTTTTTTGTCCGGATACTATTTTTACGTTACGCACCTCAGCTATTTTGACAACAGCATTAACCAATGCCCGATAGATGAAATTCTGCAACTCTACAAATGCATCATTATTCAACAACCCTTCTCGGCTCGATGTTTCCTCAAATTTTCCACTGTCATCACTTATTTCCACAAAACCAAAGAAATTCTGATTTGTATGAGTTGGCAATATCGAACGACGCCTAGTAGATAAATCTAAAGACAACCAATCATCACCCCTTTCTCCATAAGGTAAAACACGGAAACCGTTTCGATACAATTTTATTCCACTATTATTTATAGAATATTTCTTTATAGACGTCATTTGTCCATGAGGAATTAAATCTTTCTGATAAATGAAATAATAAGCCTTAAACTTCACGTTCTTTATATTTCTAAATTCAGAATGTTTGTCTTCTGTATCATAACCTACATTATCCATAAAATCCAATTTCACTTTATCACTATATACATGATAATAACCATGGCATTCCGAATCGACACCACCTTCGATTGTTGCTAAAGCCATCTGATTATACAACAATTTCAAATCATGGATTTCTTTATGGATATTCTTATTATTCAAATAAAACGAGACTTTCATTCCTGCATCTACAGAAGAATTTTCCTTTGTGGTTCGAAGGATATCATGGGGTTGAATAACATCATTGACATATTGATATATTCTAGAAATAGATGCCTCTGGCCATCTGTCTCGTAAATCTTTTATCAGCAACCTCGTACCTACAAAGTCACTTTTGGGAATCTGCTTGATAGTATTTGTAACAAAACCGAGTTCACTATTTTCTGCATAAGAATTCCAATCTATAAAAAGTTCGAAACCAGTATTAGCATTTGCAGTAAAAGTCTGAATGACGAGTTTTCTTCCTAACCGCTGTACAGAAAAACGACCTATTCCTTTTTTACCAGCCCTTTTCCTATGATATAATACAGATACAGGATTCTTTATTTTTTCAGATGATGATATTCTCATGAATCCATCCCGAAGTTGTTGTTCCGTCATACCAGTACCATTATCTTCTATTAATAATTCTCCTCCTATACTATCTGTGTTTCGGAATGTCAAAGTAACATGGGTTGCATCTGCATCATAGCAATTTTTAACTAACTCAGAAACTGCAGTTTCTTGACGAGCAACAAGTTCATTTCCCAATCTATCGATAAGTCCTCCATCAATAGAAAAGCGTACGTGCTCCTTATCAAATTCTGCCAGTTTATTAGATAACAATAAAATCTGATTGTAATCATTGGAATGTGAATCCAACAACTGCTGCAATTTCTCTCTTATTTGTTCCTCATTTTCCATCGTCAACATTGATTATTTTTACATAAACATCCATTCCCTAATGACAATACCACATCAATTCTCTGTATATACTAGACATACAGTGTATTTAAAGGAATAAGATTTTAAAATTTCAATCTCGCTTCACTAAAAATGTCTCTTATAGCTATAAGTTTTTACTAACCGGTGATTTTTCGGTCAGCACATCACCCTCAATAGCATCAAATACATTCTTTGCCCTTATATATGCGGTAAGAGCTGGAGACAAAAACATATCTCCCAGTGGATGACTTGTCAAATCTTTAAAGGCCTGACGTGTTAAGCCTGATTTTTTCACCAGGGTTATGAACTCATCCTCTGTTATAAGTTTCTCACAGAGTTGCAGAAATCCTTGATTCACTATTTCTAGTTGATAACAAACCATAGACCTTGCATCCTTTTCTGTATCAGAAAGGTTACAGCCCGAAAACAATTCATATTTGCTGCGAGGATCCATAAATTTGGGAGCCGTTATCTTTACAACTATTAATTGATAAATCCAATGGAGGAAGAAGGCTGTAAATAAGCCTATTAAGTATGCAGCAAAAGCATATAGTGCAACTTGCTTATCAATCAGGGACAAAAGAAAATCCATGCATCCTCCTCCCAGTAATAAAACCATGGAATCTCTTAATACTTTTGGGTTATACTCTTTGTATTTACGTACAAAGTAAACCACAAGCCATCCTATCACAGCTCCGAGCAGAAATACTGAAACAAAGACTAGGCGTAACATCATATTATCAATTTTATTCTTTATATCTTTCCCAATCCATCACGCAGAAGGGACTGCCGTAATCTTCGTAGGATTCCAACTGGGCTATCTTTGACATGCCGGCATCGAGGTAAGCTACATCTTCGATTGCAACCTTGCCAGATTTGATTTCTGAAATGATGGACTTCAAGATATCGGAGCAGGTATAGTCGGGACAATACA
>OOCI01001376.1_pt1 | contig 18282 bp, 14 predicted proteins | sample 1671761 | NCBI WGS metagenome assembly OOCI01 (sample SAMN06348190, study PRJEB24527) | human gut metagenome | biome: human gut; feature: ankylosing spondylitis patient; material: feces | host: Homo sapiens | place: China | collected 2015-10
CGCGCGAGTGGATCGAGGAGGCGGTGGAGGCCTTCGACGGGACGCTGCTGTTCGTCAGCCACGACCGCTACTTCATCAACCGCTTCGCCACCCGCGTCTGGGAGCTGGAGGAGCAGAGGATCACCGACTACCCGATGGGCTTCGCCCGCTACCGAAAAATAAAGGCGGAGCAGCCGGCGAAAAAGGCAGAGCCGGAAAAGACAGTAAAGGAAAAGAGCCTTACGGAAAAGCCGCAGCGCGGCAATAAAAATCAGCAGGCGGCACGCCGCCAGCTGACCATCTGCGAGCGCGAGATCGCGCAGCAGGAGGAGGCGCTTGCCGCGCTGGACGCGCGGCTGGAGGAAGCCGCGTCCGACTATGAGAAATACAGCGCGCTCTACGCCGAAAAGGAGGCGCAGGAGCAGAAGCTCACAGAGCTGATGGAGCGTTGGGAGGCGCTCGCCGCCGAGGCGGGCGAATAGGAAAGAGAGAAGCGGCAGGGACAAAAACGCGCGAGCGGGGAGGTCGGGACATGAGAGAAAAATGGAAGGCGTTCACAAAGCGGGAGCGGTTGCTGTTTGCAGCGGCGCTCGTTTTCCTCGCGCTGGCGGTGCTGCTGCGCTTCGTTCCGGGACTGCGCTTTTCCGCCCTCCTCTGCCTGTGTGCCGCGGCGGTGCTGTTCGTGCTTTTCATGCTGGAGTGCGCCGCACGGCGCGGCAGCCGCGCGGCGGTGTGGGGCAGACGGGTCCTGCTCGCGCTGCTCGCCGCAGGCTTCGTCCTCTTTGCCGCGTTGGAGACAATGGTCATTCGCGGCTCGCTTGCGGAGAAAACAGACGAACCGGTGAGCGCGGTCATCGTGCTCGGCGCGGGCGTGAACGGCGAAACGCCGTCGCTCACGCTGCGCACGCGCATCGACGCCGCGGCAGCCTATCTGGAGGAGCACCCCGACGTGCCGGTGATCCTCTCCGGCGGACAGGGGCCGGGCGAGGCCATCACCGAGGCCGAGTGTATGCGCCGCGCGCTGGTGCGCCGCGGCGCGGACGAGAGCCGGCTGTACCCGGAGGAACGCTCCACCAGCACGCAGGAGAACCTGCGCTACTCGCGGGCGATACTCGAGGAGCTGGGCTTTGATCCGGCACAGCGCGTCGCCATCGTCACCTCGGACTTCCACCTCTGCCGCGCGCGGCTGATGTGGGGCGGCGATACCGCCGCCGTGCCGGCGCATCTGCCCTCCACGCTCTACTTTCAATGCCTGACCGTCAATTACTTTATCCGCGAGGCCTTCGGCCTTGCCGCCTATTTTGTCTACGGAGGTTAACGATGAACAAGGATATTCTGTGCTTGTATTACTCCCGCACGGGACACACAAAATTTGCCATGGAGGAGATCGCTGCCGCGCTTGACTGCGAGTGCGTGGAGATGCGCGACCGCGTGGACCGCGACGGCGCCATCGGCTGGCTGCGCTGCGGGCTGGATGCCATGCGCCGCCGTACCCGCGCGATGGAGCCGTTTGATACGCGCCGCGCCTTACAGGACTACCGGCTCGTCATTCTCGGCACGCCCATCTGGGCGGGACGCTGCTCGAGCATCGCGCGCGGCTTTCTCAAGCGCCGCGGGCTGGAGGTGCAGAACATCGCCTATGTCGTCGTCCACGGCAGCGAGGAGCTGTATAAGGATGTGTGCGACCAGATGGACCAGTACGTCGACCACCCCCACGTGGCGGACGTCTCGCTGCGCATCGGCTCGGCGGGCTATCACTTCTGGCGCGACGAGTTCATCCGCAATGTGACGAACTACATGACGGCGGAGAACTGAAGCAATGTGGGAGAAGCTGGAACAGATCGCGCGCCGCTGCGCGGAGATTGGAGAGCTGCTGACCGTGCCGGAGATCTACGGCGACGCGAAGGAGCTGCGGAGGCTCACGCAGGAGCAGAAGGAGCTTGAGCCGGTCGCGCAGTGCTACGAGGACTATCGCCGCGCGGAGCGGACCATCGCCGAGGCGACGGAGCTGCTCTCCGATGCCGAGCTGCACGACATGGCGCAGGAGGAGCTGCGGCAGGCGAAGGCGGACAAGGAGCGGCTTTATGAGGAGCTGCGCGTGCTGCTCCTGCCGCGCGACCCGAACGACGGAAAAAACGTCATCATGGAGCTGCGCGGCGGCGTGGGCGGCGAGGAGAGCGCGCTCTTCGCAGCGGACCTCTACCGTATGTACTCCATGTACGCCGAAAAGCACGGCTGGAAGATCGAGCTTTTGAACTACAACGACACGGAGCTGGGCGGTGTAAAGGAAGCTGACTTTATCCTAAACGGCGCGGGTGCGTGGTCAAGACTGAAGTTTGAAAGCGGCGTCCACCGCGTGCAGCGCGTACCGGAGACGGAGAGCGGCGGGCGCGTCCACACCTCCACCGCCACGGTCGCGGTGCTGCCGGAGATGGAGGAGGTCGACGTCGACCTCCGGCCGGAGGATATTGAGATGCAGGTCTACCGCTCCTCGGGCGCGGGCGGACAGCACGTCAACAAGACGAGCTCCGCCGTGCGGCTGATCCACAAGCCGACGGGCATCGTCGTGGCGTGTCAGGAGGAGCGCTCGCAGGTGCAGAACCGCGCGAAGTGTATGCAGATGCTTGCGAGCAAGCTCTATGAAATGGAGCGTGAGCGTGTGGAGAGCGCCGTGACGAACGAGCGCCGCGCGCAGGTCGGCACCGGGATGCGCAACGAGCGCATCCGCACCTACAACTTCCCACAGAACCGTGTCACCGACCACCGCCTGACGGGGGACAGCAAGAATTTCAACATCAACGCCGTCATCAACGGCGACCTTGACCCGATCATTGACGCGCTGACCATGCAGGCGCAGGCGGAAAAGCTGCGCGAGAGCACGGAGAGCTGAGCGCTTCAGACGCACAGAAGGGGGAACCTTTTTGAACACCCGATACTTTACCATCACCGATCCTGCACGGGAGAGCGCGGCGGTCGAACAGGCCGCGGACATTCTGCGCCGCGGCGGGCTGCTCGCCATCCCGACCGAGACGGTCTACGGCCTCGGCGCGGACGGACTGAACGCGGACGCCGTGCGGCACATTTTTGAGGCCAAGGGCCGCCCCCAGGATAACCCGCTCATCCTGCACATCCCCGACGCGAGCTGGCTCGCGCGCTACTGCAAGGACGTGCCGGAGACGGCGTACCGCCTTGCCGGGCGCTTCTGGCCCGGGCCGCTGACGATGATACTGCCGAAGGCGGACTGCGTGCCGCTCGTCACCACCGGCGGGCTGGACACCGTCGGGATGCGCTGCCCCGACCACGCGGTGACGCGCGCCATCATCGCCGCCGCAGGCGTTCCGGTCGCCGCGCCGAGCGCCAACACCTCGGGCCGTCCGAGCTGTACGACCGCCGCGCATGTCCGCGAGGACATGGACGGCAGGATCGACGGCGTGGTGGACGGCGGGCCGTGCCGTGTGGGCGTGGAATCGACCATCATCGACCTGACCTGCACGCCGCCGCGCCTGCTGCGCCCGGGCGGACTGCCGCTCGAGGAGCTGCGCGCCGTGCTCGGCGAGGTGGCGGTGGATAAGGCGGTCACGCAGCAGATGGCGGCGGGGGAGAGGCCCCGCGCGCCGGGCATGAAGTACCGTCACTACGCACCAAAGGCGCCCGTCACGGTCGTCACCGGCTCGCCCCGCGCGAGCGCGCGGCGGCTGCTTGCCGAGATCGGCGCGCGGGACGGCGTGATCTGCTTCGACGAGTTCGCGCCGCTCTTCGCGGGACACATCGTTCACCGGCTCGGCGCGAGCGGCGACAAGCTCGCGCAGTCGCAGCACGTTTTTGACGCGCTGCGCACCTTCGACGCGACGGACGTACCCGCCATCTGGGCGCAGTGTCCCGACAGCGCGGGACTTGGCCTCGCCGTCGGCAACCGGCTGAAAAAGGCCGCCGGCTTCCACACAGAGGAGGCGGACGGCGCCTTTGTCCTCGGCATCACCGGCGGCACCGGCGCGGGCAAGACGACGCTGCTGCACGCACTGGAAAGGCGCGGCGCGCTGGTGCTCGACTGCGACGCGGTGTATCACGAAATGCTCCGGACTGACGCGCCGCTGCGCGCCGACCTGACCGCTGCGTTCGGCGATGTCTTCGCCCCCGACGGCGGATTGGACCGGCAAAAGCTGGGCAATATAGTATTCGGCGACGCCGGCGCGCTTGCGCAGCTCGACGCCATCATCTTCCGCCATCTGCCCCGCGCGCTCGCGCGGCGCATGGAGGAAAGCGGCGCGCGGCTCATCGCGCTCGACGCCATCAAGCTCGTGGAGAGCGGCCTCGGCGCGCTCTGCGACGTGACCGTCGCGGTCACCGCGCCGGAGGAGGTGCGCGTGCGCCGCATCATGACGCGCGACGGCATCTCCGAGGACTACGCCCGCGCCCGTGTGCGTGCGCAGCGCAGCGAGGAGGCGTTCCGCGCGGACTGCGACGCGGTCTTTGAAAATAACTACCCGACTCCCGCGCAGGCTGCGTTTGCCGCGGAGGAGTTTCTGGATACCATTATTAAAAAATCCAAGGAGGAATGAACCATGGCAGAGAAGAAAAAGAACGAGTGGGCGGAGAAGCTCGCTTATGCGCCCAAGAACGGCTATGAGCGCCTGAGCGCTGAGGAGGAGCGGGCGATGCACGCCTACTGCGAGGACTACAAGGATTTCCTTGACCACGGCAAGACCGAGCGGCTGTGCGTGGAGCACTGCATCGAGCTGGCCAGCGCGCGCGGCTTCGTGCCCTACGAGAAGGGCATGGCGCTCAAGACGGGCGACAAGGTTTACTATAACAACAGGGGTAAAGCAATTATGCTTGCCGTCATCGGCGAGCAGGACCTCAGCCACGGCGCGAACATCGGCGCGGCGCACACCGACGCGCCCCGCCTGGACCTCAAGCCCCGCCCGCTCTACGAGGAAGCCGAGATGACCTATCTCAAGACGCACCACTACGGCGGCATCCGCAAGTACCACTGGGTGACCATCCCGCTCGAGCTGCACGGCGTGGTCGTGCGCGGCGACGGTTCCACGGTCGCCGTCCACATCGGCGCGGACGAGGGCGACCCGCAGTTCATCATCAACGATCTGCTGCCGCACCTCGGCCGTGAGCAGGGCAAGAAGCCGCTCAACGAGGCCATTCCCAGCGAGAGCCTGAACCTGCTCGTCGGCGGACGTCCGCTCGCGGGCGAGGACTGCTCGGACCGCTTCAAGCTCAACGTCCTCAAGCTCCTCAATGAGAAGTACGGCATCGTGGAGGAGGACCTCATCTCCGCCGAGCTGGAGGTCGTGCCCGCCGGCAAGGCGCGCGACATCGGCTTCGACCGCAGCTTCATCGCCTCCTACGGTCACGACGACCGCGTGTGCGCCTACGCGGAGCTTGCGGGCATCTTCGACGCGAAGAGCCCGAAGCGCACCGCCGTGTGCATCTTCGCGGACAAGGAGGAGATCGGCTCCGAGGGCGTTTCCGGTATGCTTTCGCAGGCGTTCGACAAGTTCATGGCGGACCTGTGCGAGGCGCAGGGCGTCGCGCTGCGCGACTGCCTGGCAAACTCCTTCTGCCTGAGTGCGGACGTGACCGCCGCCTACGACCCGAACTTTGCCGACGTGTACGATAAGCGCAACGCCGCCTTTGTCAACTACGGCGTGGGTCTTTGCAAGTACACCGGCGCGGGCGGCAAGTCCGGTGCGAGTGACGCCTCCGCCGAGGTCGTGGGCCGCGTGCGTAAGCTGCTCAACGACAACGGCGTGTTCTGGCAGATGGCCGAGCTCGGCAAGACCGACGCGGGCGGCGGCGGCACGGTCGCCAAGTTCATGGCGCAGCGCAACATCGACACGCTCGACGCGGGCGTTCCCGTGCTCTCCATGCACGCGCCTTATGAGACGGTCGCCAAGCTCGACTGCTATATGACCTACAAGACCATGCGTGTGATCTTTGAGCAGAATTGACGAAAAAACGGCAGGGGAACCACCCTGCCGTTGTCATGCTGTTAGGTTAATGTAAAGAATCTGTAACTTTGCTTGTTTCCACGCTTAGAGCGTGGTACACTGAGTGTTAAGAAATACAGAAAAGGAAGTTTTGCCATGACGAAGCTCTATACCGACACCTCGGCCAATCTGCCGCTCGCGCTGCTGCGCGAGTACGATATCGCGGTCATTCCGTTTTCCTACACGGTCAACGGCGTGGCGGAGGACTACAACGAGGAGACGGACTTCGACGGCAAGGCCTTCTACGACGCCATGCGCCGGGGCGCCGAGGTCAAGACCTCAATGGTCAACCCCGCAACGGCGGCGGCGTTCTTTGAACGCGCGCTCGCGCAGGGCGACGATGTGCTCTACGTCGGTATGTCCGGCGGCATCAGCGGCACGGCGCACGCCGCGGCGCTCGCGGCGGAGGAGCTGCGGGAAAAATATCCTCACGCCAAAATCATGACCATCGACACCTACGCCGCCTCGCTCGGCGAGGGCCTGCAGGTGCTCGAGGCGGCGGAGCTGCTGCGCGCGGGCAGGAGCTTTGAGGAGGTCGGCGACCGCATTCTCGCGCGCCGCCCCCACATGTGCCAGTTCTTCACGGTGGACGATCTGAACTACCTCAAGCGCGGCGGGCGCATCTCCGGCGCGGCGGCGCTGGTCGGCTCGGTGCTCGGCATCAAGCCCATCCTGCGCGGCGACGAGACGGGCCACATCGTTTCCTGCGGCAAGGTGCGCGGGAATAAGAAGGCCTACGCCGAGCTGGCGGACTATTTCGATAAGCGCGCGCTGGATAAGACCGCGCGCATCGGCATCGCCCACGCGGACAACCGCGAGGGAACGGATTATCTGCTCGGTCTTCTGCGCGAAAGGGGCTTTACCGGCGAATGCCTCGAGGTCTACTACGAGCCGGTCACCGGCGCGCACGTCGGCCCCGGCACGGTGGCGCTCTTCTTCTACGGCACGGAAAAATAACAGGATACATAGCGGGAAAGCATACGGCGCGCCGTATGCTTTCTCATTTTTCTGCAAATCCTACCTTGTGAGAAAAGAGGAGGGATGCGCCATGACGGAACCGACAAAGCCGAACGAGAATGAGGAGCAGAGGTCTGCGCCCGAGCAGACGCCGCCCATGCAGCCCATCGTGGATATGGGAGCCGTGACCACGCGCACCGCGCGCGGCACGGTCTACTGCCTGACGGTCATCGGGCAGATCGAGGGCCACAGCCTTCTGCCCAATACCGTGAAAACGACCAAGTATGAGCACGTTCTGCCGCTGCTCGCGGCGCTCGACGAGAGCGAGGAGATCGACGGCGTGCTGCTGCTCCTCAACACCTGCGGCGGCGACGTGGAGGCGGGGCTTGCCATCGCCGAGCTGATCGCGGGCATGAGGAAGCCGACCGTTTCGCTCGTGCTCGGCGGGGGACACTCCATCGGCGTGCCGCTGGCCGTTGCGCCGAAGCGCTCGCTCATCGCGCCGAGCGCGTCCATGACCGTCCACCCCATCCGCACGAACGGAACGCTCATCGCCGCGCCGCAGACCTATCACTATTTCGACCGCCTGCAGGAGCGCATCGTGCGCTTTGTGACGAAGAACTCCGGCATATCCGAGAAAAAGCTGCTTGCGCTCATGCTGGCCGCCGAGGACATGGCCGCCGACGTCGGCAGCATCCTCTACGGCGAGGAGGCGGTGGCGGACGGACTCATCGACCGCGTTGGCACGCTCGCCGATGCCTACGAGGAGCTTTACGCGCTCATCGCCGAGGCCCGTGCGGCGACGAAGTCGCGGCGGAAACGCGCGGCACAGGAAAAATGAAGCGAAAAGACGCCCGACGGGCGTCTTTTTTACACTCTGTTCATCATTCACTCTTGAAAAACGAGGGGGAAAATGGTATAGTACATAAGTTAAAATATGTCTTTTTCTGCCTATTTTTACTCCCTTGCACAAAGGAGAACACGGAATGTACTTAAAAGCGCTCGAAATTCAAGGATTTAAGAGCTTCCCCGATAAAACCGTATTGAACTTCGGTGAGGATATCACCGCCATCGTCGGCCCCAACGGCAGCGGCAAGTCCAACGTGTCGGACGCGATCCGCTGGGTCATGGGCGAGCAGTCGAGCAAATCGCTGCGCGGCGCGAAGATGGAGGATGTCATCTTCGGCGGCACGGAAAAGCGCAGCCAGATGGGCTTCGCGCAGGTGACGCTCGTGCTCGACAACACCGAGCACATCTTCCCCCGGATGGAGGAGAGCGAGGTCGCCGTCACCCGCCGGTATTACCGCAGCGGCGAGAGCGAATACTACATCAACAAGCAGAGCGTGCGCCTGCGCGACGTGAACGAGCTGTTCATGGATACCGGCATGGGCCGCGAGGGCTATTCCATCGTCGGTCAGGGCAAGATCGACGAGATATTGTCGGTCAAGAGCGCCGACCGCCGCGAGATCTTCGAGGAGGCGGCGGGCATCTCCAAGTTCCGCCACCGCAAGGAGGAGACGGAGCGCAAGCTCGAGCGCACGGAGGAGAACCTCGTGCGCATCAACGACAAGATCGCCGAGCTGGAGCTGCAGGTCGGGCCGCTGCGCTCGCAGGCGGAGAAGGCGAAGAAATACCTGATCCTCCGCGACGAGCTGCGCACGCTGGAGATCTCCGTCTGGCTCGAAAACCTGGACAAGATCAAGACCGATTCCATCAAGCTCAACACCGACTACGCGCTGGCCCAGCAGGAGCTGGAGCGCGCGAACGCCGCGCTGGACGAGCTGTACGCCGCCTCTGAGCAGTTTGCGGAAAAGGCACACGCGAACGACATGGAGCAGGAGCGCCTGCGCACCGAGTGCGCCGAGCTGGACGCGAAGCGCAACGAGGAGGACGCCGCTGTGGCGGTGCTGCGCACGGGCATCGAGCACAACCGCGCGAGCATCGAGCGCGTGGAGAACGACCTGCGCGACCAGTCGGGCCGCGCGGAGAGCCTGACCGCGCAGATCGCTGCGAAGCACGCGCGCATCGAGGAGCTTGCCGCGCAGGCGGCGGAGCTCGAGGAGGAGCTTCGCGCCTTCCTCGCGCAGGCGGAGGAGCTTGCCCGCACGGCCGGCGAGGCCGGCAGCGAGGTCGAGGCTCTGCGCGCGAAGGAAGCGCTGGCGGCCTCCGACGCGGCGGACTGCCGCGCGGACGTGAGCGCGATAAACGCGGGCCTTGCCGAGCTCTCTGAGCGCCGCACGGCGCTTGAAGCGGAGAGCGAGAGCGTGGACGGTCAGCTGACCGAGAAGCGCAGGGCCGCGTCCGCGTCCCGCCGCGCCCTTGAGGAGGCGCAGGAGGAGGCCGACGCCGTGCGCAACATCATCTCCGGCCATACCCTCAAGATGGAGGGGCGCGTCAAGCGCGAGGAGACGGCGCGGCAGAAGAGCATCGACCTCACGATGGAAAAGAACAACCTCGACTCCCGCATCCATCTTCTGAGCGAGATGGAGAAGGAGTACGAGGGCTTCAATAAGGCGGTCCGTCTGATCATGCAGGCGGCGGAGAAGAACGCGCTGCGCGGTGTGCATGGGCCGGTCGCCAACCTGATGACGACCGACAAGCGCTATGCCGTCGCCATCGAGATCGCTCTCGGTGCGGGAATGCAGAACGTGGTCGTAGACCGCGAGGAGGACGCCAAGAGCGCCATCAACTTCTTAAAGCAGCGCGACGGCGGCCGCGCGACCTTCCTGCCGCTGACCGCCATCCGCGGCGACGTGCTGCGCGAGGCGGGCGTCGAGCGCGAGTACGGCTACGTCGGCGTCGCGTCGCAGCTCGTGCAGTTCGATAAGCGGTACGCGGAAATTTTCAACAATCTGCTCGGCCGCACCGTCGTGGTCGAGGATATGGACTGCGGCATCGCCATCGCGAGAAAGTACAGCAATCGCTTCCGCATCGTCACGCTCGACGGACAGGTACTGAACCGCGGCGGCAGCATGACCGGCGGCTCGGTGAGCCGCAGCGCGGGCATTTTGAGCCGCGCCAACGAGCTCAAGGAGCTGACTGCCCGGCGGGAAGCCTTAACGGAAAAGCTCGATGCCGCGCTCCGCGAGGCGGACGAGGCCAAGCGCGACCTGAACGCCGCGCAGTATGAGCTGGACGTCGCGCGCGAGCAGCAGCGCGGCGCGGAGGACGCGGTGCTCCGCCTAACGGGCGAAAAGAAGCAGTACGATATGCTGCTCGAATCACTCCGCACGCGGGAGAGCGACATCGCCGCCGAGCTCGAGAGCATCACCGCGCGCACGGAGGAGCTGAAAAAGGCAGCCGCCGCCCGCGAGGAGGAGATCAAAAAGCACGAGGCCGAGGCCGCACGCTGCCGTGCGGAGAGCGAGGAAAAGCTCGCCGGCCAGAACGAGCTCCAACGCGACAGCGCGCACCTCGGCGACGAGATCGCCGCGCGCAAGAGCACGCTTGCGGGCTTTACCGCCGAGCGGGAGACGACCGAACGCGCGCTGGGCGACCTCGAGACGCTCGCCCAGCAGATGCGCGGCGACGAGGACGGACGCCGTGCGCTCATCGAGGACTACCGCGCGAAGATCAAGGCCGCGGAGGAGGAGATCGCGCAGCATGACGCGGTGACCGCATCTCTGCGCGCCGACGCCGAGAAGCGCAGGGCGGAGCTGGCGGAGCTGGCGGAGGCCAAGCTGACGCTTGAGGGCGAGCGCAGCGCGAACGACCGCAGATACCGCGAGTGCAATGAGCTGCTCTCTCAGACACAGGCCGCCGCGGGCAGGCTCGAGCAGAAGCGTGTTACCGCCGCGATGGAGGAAAAGCAGATATTGGATAAGCTCTGGGAGAGCTACGAGCTGTCCCACTCCGCGGCGCAGGAGCAGCGCATCGAGCTGGAGAGCGTGCCGAAGGCGAGCCGCCGCATCAATGAATTGAAGCGCGAGATCAACGGCCTCGGCAATGTCAACGTCGGCGCCATCGAGGAATTCGACCGCGTGAACACGCGCTATACCTACCTCACCGGACAGCGCGACGATGTGGAAAAGGCCAAGGAGGAGCTGCTGGGCGTCATTGAGAACATCACGAGCGAGATGACGGTCATCTTCAAAGAGCAGTTCGCTCTCATCCGCGAGAGCTTTCAGGAGACCTTCCTCGAGCTCTTCGGCGGCGGCAAGGCCACGCTCGAGCTGGAGGACGAGAACGCCGTGCTCGACTGCGGCATCGAGATCAAGGTCCAGCCGCCGGGCAAGGCGCTCAAGACGCTCTCACTGCTCTCGGGCGGCGAGAAGGCGTTCGTCGCCATCGCGCTCTACTTCGCCATTCTCAAGGTCCACCCCACGCCGTTCTGCGTGATGGACGAGATCGAGGCGGCGCTCGACGAGCCGAACGTCATCCGCGTGGCGCACTATATGCGCCGCATCTGCGACAAGACGCAGTTCATCGTCATCACCCACCGCCGCGGCACGATGGAGGCCGCCGACGTGCTCTACGGCGTGACGATGCAGGAGCGCGGCGTGAGCAAGGTGCTGACCATCAACATGAACGACATGGCGAAAGAACTGAACATCAAGGGGTAAGACGATGGGTATTTTTGCAAGGATCAAAAAGGCGTGGTACGACAGCATCATCTGGGAGACCATCGACGAGGATTTCTACGACGAGCTGGAGGAGAGCCTGATCATGGCAGACCTCGGCGCGGCGGTCGCGGCGGACGCCGTGAAGGAGCTGCGTAAGGTGGTATACGAAAAGAGCATTCAGCGCGGCGACGACGTCAAGCAGGCGCTGCGCGATATTTTGGAAAAGAAGCTCGAGGTCGGCGATACGAGCCTCGACCTCTCCACAACGCCGAGCGTCGTGCTCATCATCGGCGTGAACGGCGTGGGCAAGACCACGAGCATCGGCAAGCTCGCCAGCCGCTACAAAAAGCAGGGCAAGCGCGTGCTGCTGTGCGCGGCGGATACCTTCCGTGCGGCGGCGGCGGACCAGCTCGAAATTTGGGCAGACCGCGCGGGCGTGGAAATCGTGCGCAGCCGCGAGGGCGCCGATCCCGGCGCGGTGCTGTTCGACTCGCTCGCCGCGGCGAAGGCGAGAAATGTGGACGTCGTGTTCTGCGATACGGCGGGCCGCCTGCACAACAAGGCGAACCTGATGCAGGAGCTCTCGAAGCTGCGCAAGATCATCGACCGTGAAACGCCGGACGCCGCCAAGGAGACGCTGCTCGTGCTCGACGCGACCACGGGGCAGAACGGCTTGCAGCAGGCGAAGGTGTTCCGCGAGACGGCGGGTCTGACCGGCATCATTCTCACGAAGCTGGACGGAACGGCGAAGGGCGGCATCTGCGTCGCCATCGCGCAGGAGCTCGGCGTGCCGGTGAAGTTCGTCGGCCTCGGCGAGGGCATCGACGACCTGCAGCCCTTTGACGCGAAGGAGTATGTCAACGCGCTCATCTGAGAGGGAAGCCGACAGGAGGAAAGCCGTATGGAGATCACGAACATATGCCCCTATTGCGGAAAGGAAATGCGCGAGGGCGCGCTCCCCGCGTACAAGTACGCGCTTCGTTGGTGTCCGAGCGATGGGCGTGGCGGCATCGAGGAGGAGAAGAGCGTTCGGCTGAGCAAGACGCCTGTACTCGGAGGCGTCTATGCGCCCGCGCGTTACTGCGAGAGCTGCCGCGTGGTGATCGTTCCCGTGCCGGAGATCGAGACCTTTTCAGACAAGGCTGGCAAATGGCTGGATAAAACGCTCGGCTCGCTCGGCGACCGGATAGACCGCGCGGCGGAGCGCCGCGAGGAGGAGAAGGCCGCGCGGGAGAGAGAAGAAAAACGGAACAAGGACCCGTGGGAGGTATAGCATGAAGCTGGTATTGGCAACGCAGAACCCCAAGAAATTAAAGGAAATGAACGAGATCCTCCGCCATCTCGGCGTGGAGGTCGTGAGCGAGGCGGAGCTGGGCGTGAGGATCGAGGTCGAGGAGACCGGCGAGACCTTCACCGACAATGCCCGCCTGAAAGCGACGGCGGTGATGCAGGCGACCGGCCTGCCCGCTGTGGCGGACGACTCCGGCCTCTGCGTGGACGCGCTCAACGGCGGCCCCGGCGTGTACAGCGCGCGCTTCGGCGGCGAGGGACTGGATGACAAGGGCCGCTACACGCTGCTTCTCGAGATGCTGCGCGGGCAGACCGACCGCGCCGCGCACTTCCACACCTCCATCGTCTGTGCGTTCCCGAACGGCGACGAGCTGGTGTGCGAGGGCGAGTGCCCGGGCACCATCGCGTTCGCGCCGATGGGCGAGGGTGGCTTCGGCTACGACCCCGTATTCTTTGTGCCTGAGCTGCGCAAGACCTTCGGCCAGCTCACGGCGGAGGAAAAGGCGTCCGTCTCGCATCGCGGGAAAGCGCTGCGCGCCTTTGCCGCGGCACTCGACGACTATCTGAAAGGAAACGAATAAATGGAACTGACCGGAAAGCAGCGCGCCCAGCTGCGCGCCATGGCGAATGAGCTGGAGCCCATCGTCCACATCGGCAAGGACGGCATCGGCGAGAATCTCGTCAAGCAGGCGAACGACGCGCTTGAGGCGCGCGAGCTCATCAAGTGCCGCGTACTCGATAACAGTATGCTCACGGCCCGCGAGGCCTGCGACGAGCTCAGCCGCCTCACCCGCTCCGAGCAGGTGCAGGTCATCGGCACGAAATTCGTGCTCTATCGCGAGACGCACGCCAAGCCCAAGGAAAAGCGCATCGCGCTCGTGAAGGATAAGAAGAAAAAGACCGTCTGAACAGGACGATAAAGAGGGATTTTCATTGAAGATCGGAATTTACGGCGGCAGCTTCAACCCGCCGCATTTGGGGCACCAGAACGCCGCCGTCGAGGCGGCGGAGAAGTGCGCGCTGGATAAGCTCCTGCTCATTCCGGCGGGCATCCCGCCGCACAAGGTGATGGAGCAGGGGAGCCCCGCGAACGAACACCGCCTCGCCATGACGCGGCTCATGGGCGGACAGGCCGCGCTTCAAAGCGGCGTCGAGGTCGAGGTGCTCGACCTCGAGATGGCGCGCGAGGGCAAGAGCTATACCGTCGATACGCTCCGCGCCCTGCGTCGGCAGTACCCCAACGACGAGCTGCTGCTCTTTATGGGGACGGATATGTTCTTCTCCTTTGAGAGCTGGCGCGCGCCGGAGGAGATCGCAAAGCTCGCGAAAGTTGTTGCTTTCTACCGCAACGCGGATGACAGCGCCGCGGCCTTTGCCGCGCAGGCAGAGAAGCTCCGCGCGCGCTTCGGCGGCAGCTTTGAAGCGCTCGCGCTCGACCGCGTGATCGAGGTCTCCTCGACCGCGCTGCGCGCGGGCATGGCAAGCGGCACGAGCGAAGCGATGCTCGAGCCGCAGGTCTACGGCTATATCCTGCGCGAGCATTTATACGGAACAAATCTTGATCTCAAGCGTCTAACGGTACAGCAGCTCCGCCCCATCGCGCTGAGCTATCTCAAGGCCAAGCGCTGCGCCCATGTGCTCGGCACGGCGGCGACGGCGGTGAAGCTGGCGGAGAAATACGGCGCGGACGTCCACCGCGCGGAGGTCGCGGGACTGCTGCACGACTGCACGAAAAAGCTCTCGATGCCGGAGCAGCTCGCGCTGTGCGAGAAGTACGGCATCGCGCTCGACGCGCTGGAGAAAAGGGCGCTCAAGCTGCTCCACGCCAAGACCGGCGCGGCGCTCGCGCGGGACGTGTTCGGCGTGGACGATGAAATTTACAATGCGATCCTCTGGCACACGACCGGAAAGCCGGACATGACGGTGCTGGAAAAGGTCATCTACCTCGCGGACTTCATCGAGCCGACGCGCGATTTTCCGGGCGTGGACGCGCTGCGGAGGACCGTGTGGGAGAATCTGGACCGCGGGCTTCTGATGGGCCTTGAAATGACAGTCGAGGAAATGGAGGAGATGGGGAACCCCATCCACGTCAACACCCTGGCGGCACGTGATTATCTGAAAGGAAAGACAAATGAAGGGAAAGCGGGAAGCGGACAACAACTTTAACTTCAAATCGGAAAAGCTCGACGAGCTGCGCTCCCGTGTGGACGCGGCCTTCGACGAGCACGGCGACGAGGCGTGGGAGCAGATCAAGGGCATTTTCACCCACCCCAAAAGACTGCTCGTCGCCGCGCTGGCGGCGGTGCTGCTCGTCGGCGTGATCACCGTCGGCGGCTATCTGCTGAAGATCCGTGCGCCGGAGCTGCCGAACCGGGACGGCGACACGCAGGACCCCGGTCAGACCGACGTCGATCTGGATTACGGCGACGGTGTGCGCCCGCGCGTGAGCGGCGAGCGGAAAAGCAAGGACTTCTACACGGTCCTTGTGCTCGGCCGCGACACGGGCGGAGGCGGCAACACCGACACGATGCTGCTCGCGAGCTACGACGTGACGAACCAGAAGGCGACGGTCATGTCCATCCCGCGCGACACGATGGTGAACGTCCCGTGGGATGTGAAGAAGATCAACTCCGTCTACAACTACTACGGCGGGGGCGAAAAGGGCATCAAGGCGCTTTACAAGGAGATTTCTCAGCTCGTCGGCTTTGAACCGGACTATCAGGTTGTTGTCGAATGGGACGCCGTCGGCGAGATCGTGAAGGCCATGGGCGGCGTCTATTACGATGTGCCGCGCAACATGAACTACGACGACCCCTATCAGGACCTGCACATCCACCAGACGAAGGGTTACCGGCTTCTCAGCGGCAGCGACGTGATGCAGGTGCTGCGTTACCGCCACGACACCGACTCGCGCTACGGCTACGCCGACGGTGACCTTGGCCGCATCAAGACGCAGCAGTCGCTTTTAAAGGCGATGATCGAGCAGCTTTTGCAGCTCAAGAACGTAACGAAGATCGGTGACTTTGCCCGCGTGGTGAAAAACAACGTTACCTCCGACCTGACGTTTGAGGAAATGCTGTGGTTCGGCTCGCAGGCCGTCATGGGCGGGCTCAAGATCGAGAATGTCAACTTCGTCACGATGCCGAACACGAACAAATCGTGTTACAGCCGCGTGTACCACAGAATGCAGTCTTACGTGACGCCGAACGCGCAGGAGCTGCTGGACCTCGTCAACAACGAGCTCAGCCCGTTTGTCGAGAAGTTCACGATGCGCGACCTTGACATCATGTCCGTCAACGCGGATGGCTCGGTGTCCTCGTCCACGGGCCATGTGGAAGACAGCAAGGCCGCCCAGCCGCAGAACCACCATTCCTCCTCCGGCTCACAGACCGGCACAGGGGACAGCGGCACGACGACCGACCCGGGTACGGCCACCGATCCCGGCAATACCGGCGACAACAGCGGCACGACGGTCGACCCCGGCAATACCGGTGACAACAGCGGCGGCACGACCGTTGATCCGGGCAACACGGGCGATAACAGCGGTACGACCACGCCAAGCGAGCCCACCACGCCCGTCGATCCCGTGCCCCCGACCGACCCCGGCACAGGTGAGAGCGGAACGACCGGCGACAACAGCGGCACGACCGGCAGCGACGAAATGCCGGAATGGCTGCGCCCGTAACGTAAAAGAATAAAAAAGATCAAAAACTCAAAATAAGAAAAGGAGACCCCCTATGTTACCTTCCAGAGAATTGGCCGAGATCGCCGTCAAGGCACTCGACAGCAAAAAGGGTAAGGAGATCAGACTCATCCGCATCGACAAGATCACGACGCTCGCGGAGTACTTTGTCATCTGCACCGGTACGTCCAACACGCAGATCAACGCGCTGTGCGACGCGGTGGAAAAGGAACTGACCGAAAAGGGCGAGGAGCCGCTGCACCGCGAGGGCTACCGCGGCGGCACGTGGGTTCTGCTCGACTACGGCTGCGTTGTCGTCCACGTCTTCAACGACGAGGCGCGCAAGTTCTATTCCCTCGAGCACCTGTGGGCCGACGGCGAGGAAGTCGACCTGAGCGCCATCCTGCCCCACGCCGAGGAAAAATAACGCTTGACAAGGCGGGACAAAACGCCTAAAATGGTCATGCTGAATTTATGCAAAACGCGATGACGGAGCAAAAAGACGCGTGATTTTCACCTGAAGAGAGCCGGCGGTCGGTGCGAGCCGGTGGGAGAATGCGCGTGGATGACTCACTCCCGAGCAGTCCGCCTGAAAGGGCGGAACGGTCGCCCCCGTTACGGGCAAGGCTATGAAGCCGCTGAGGGCTCACGGGAAACCGTGCGCTGAATCAGGGTGGTATCGCGTAATGTGTTCGTTACGTCCCTGACCGTTTGAAAAACGGTCAGGGACTTTTTTCGCATCAAAATACTATTTCACATAAAGGAGAAGATCCATGAAGTACGATTTCGCAGCCATTGAGAAAAAATGGCAGGACAAGTGGGAGCAGGAAAAGCCCTACGCCGCCGTGACCGGCGATCCGAGACCGAAATTCTATGGGCTCATCGAGTTCCCGTACCCTTCCGCCGCCGGATTGCACGTCGGCCATCCGCGCCCCTTTACGGCAATGGACATCATCTGCCGCAAGAAGCGGATGCAGGGCTACAACGTCCTCAATCCCATCGGCTTTGACGCCTTCGGTCTGCCGACGGAGAACTTTGCCATCAAGAACCACATCCATCCCGCCATCGTCACGCAGCAGAACATCAAGAACTTCACCCGTCAGCTCAAGATGCTCGGCTACGGCTTCGACTGGGACCGCGTGATCGACACGACCGACCCGCAGTATTATAAGTGGACGCAGTGGATCTTCCTCCAGCTGTTCAAGCACGACCTTGCCTACAAGACGACGATGCCCGTCAACTGGTGCACGAGCTGCAAGTGCGTGCTGGCCAACGAAGAGGTCGTCGAGGGCGTGTGCGAGCGCTGCGGCGCACCCGTCATCCGCAAGGAAAAGAGCCAGTGGATGCTGCGCATCACGAAGTATGCCGACCGCCTGATCGACGATCTCGACGACGTCGACTACATCGAGCGCGTGAAGACGCAGCAGCGCAACTGGATCGGCCGCTCCACCGGTACGGAGGTCACGTTCAAGACCAACACCGAGGATGATATCACCGTTTACACCACCCGTGTCGATACGCTGTTCGGCGTGACGTACACGGTCATCTCTCCCGAGCACCCGCTGCTCAAGAAGTGGAAGGGCATCATCAAGAACTGGGACGAGGTCGAGGCCTATCAGGCTGCCGCCGCCCGCAAGAGCGACTTTGAGCGCGGCGAGCTCAACAAGGATAAGACCGGCGTTCGCCTCGACGGCATTGAAGTCATCAACCCCGCGACCGGCAAGGTTGTGCCGATGTTTGTTTCGGACTACGTTTTGATGGGCTACGGCACCGGCATCGTCATGGGCGTTCCGGGCCACGACCAGCGCGA
>OOCI01001397.1_pt1 | contig 18090 bp, 14 predicted proteins | sample 1671761 | NCBI WGS metagenome assembly OOCI01 (sample SAMN06348190, study PRJEB24527) | human gut metagenome | biome: human gut; feature: ankylosing spondylitis patient; material: feces | host: Homo sapiens | place: China | collected 2015-10
GACGGTTTCCCCGGCAATCTGGAGCTGAAGATCCGCTACAGCCTTGCCAAGAGCGGGCTGGTCATCCGCTACACTGCCACGACCGATGCGCCGACTGTCTGCAACATGACGAACCACAGCTATTTCAACCTGAACGGTCACACCAGCGGCAGTGCGCTGGGCCACCGCGTAACAGTGGACGCCGATGCCTACCTTGAGGCCGATGCGCAGAGCATCCCGACCGGCCGCAAGCTGCCGGTCAAGGGCACGCCGATGGACTTTACCGAGGAAAAGACCCTTGGGCTGGACATCGGTGCCAATTTCAAGCCGTTGACCGACTGCAGCGGCTACGACCAGTGCTATGTCATCCGTGACAGCGGCCTGCGCCACGCCGCCTGGGCAGTCGGCCCCGAAACCGGCATCCGCATGGAGGTCCTGACCACCCTGCCCGGTATGCACCTGTACACAGCCAACTTTCTGAAGCCCGTGACCGAGGGCAAGGACGGCGCCCATTACGCCGCACGGGATGCAGTCTGCTTTGAGACCGAGGATTTCCCCGATGCACCGAACCACCCGAACTTCCCCGATACCACGCTGCTGCCCGACCAGCCCTACAGCTCCACCACGATCTACCGCTTTGATTTGGCAGAGATGTAATCTTCCTTGCCTTCCCCTGCGGGGGAAGCCTTTCCCTACAAAGAACCGCCCTGCACGTTTTTTCGTGCGGGGCGGTTCTTTTTTACTTCTCTTTGCTCAGCAAAATTCTGTCATTGTCCAGCGCATGGCCGACATTCTCGGCAAAGCGGTTGAGCAGGCCGTCCACCGTTGTGTGGGCGCGCTCCTCGCCGCCGATGTCCAGCACGATACGGCCGTGGTCCATCATCAGCGTGCGGTTGCCAAGGGTGAGCGCATCGTGCATGTTGTGGGTGATCATCAGACAGGTCAGGTGGTTTTCGGCCACGATCTTCTTTGTCAGCTCCAGCACCTTGTCCGCCGTGGCGGGGTCGAGGGCGGCGGTATGCTCGTCCAGCAGCAGCAGCTTGGGGGTGACGAGGGTCGCCATCAGCAGGGTCAGCGCCTGACGCTGCCCGCCGGAGAGCAGCCCCACCGGCTGCTTCATCCGATCCTCCAGCCCAAGGCCAAGCTCGGAGAGCCTTTCGGCAAAGAGTGCGCGGTCCTTTTTGGAGATGCGCGAGAAGGACGAGGTATGTCCGGACGCCCGCAGAAAGGCCAGCGCAAGGTTTTCCTCGATCGTCATGTGGGGAGCCGTGCCGCGCAGCGGGTCCTGAAACATCCGCCCGATGGCCTTGGAGCGCTTGAAATCCGGCAGGAAGGTGATGTCCTTACCGTCCAGCGTGATCGTGCCGGTATCGGCGATGAACTCACCGGCGATGGCGTTGAAAAGCGTGGATTTGCCCGCGCCGTTGGAGCCGACGATCGTGGCGAAATCCCCCTGCGCCAAATGAAGATCCACCCCCTGCAGCGCCACCTTCTCATTGACGGTGCCGGGATTGAAGGTCTTACCGATATTTTTCAGCTCAAGCATGGCGGGCGGCCTCCTTTCCGGCATGGGCGCGGCGGCGGCGGAAAGCTGCCTTGGCGCGCAGCGCCGGCGCCGCGATGGCCAGCGCCACGATGATGGCAGAGATCAGCTTCAGACATTCAGAGGGGACATTGGCACGCAGCGCCAGCGCGATAATAAAGCGGTAGATCACGCTGCCCGCCACGGCGGCCACAGCCTTGACCCACATGCCGCCGCGGCCGAAGAGCGTCTCGCCGATGATGAGGGACGCCAGACCGATAACGACCATGCCGGTGCCGAGGTTGATGTCGGCAGAGCGCTGGTACTGCGCCAGCACCGCACCGGACAGCGCCGTCATGGCGTTGGCGATGCAAAGCCCCACTGTGACAGTGAAGGCCGTGTTGATCGAGGAGGCGCGCACCATGTCGGGGTTATCACCGGTGGCGCGGATGGACAGGCCCAGCCGGGTGCCCAGAAAGCCCAACATCGCCGCGCCTGCAAGCACGATGATGACCAGCGCGATGGCCAGCTTATACCAGCCGCCAAGGAAGCTCAGTGAGCCCTTTGCCAGCGAGAAAACAGTGTCGGTCTTGACCAGCGACATGGTGGAGGAAAAGCCCATCACGGCCAGATTGATGGTGTAAAGGCCGGTGTTGACGATGATGCCTGCCATGATGCTCTCCACGCCAAGGCGGGTCTGCAGAAAAGCCGTAACAAAGCCGGAGCACACACCTGCCGCCATGGCTGCAACAAGTGCCAGAATGGGGTGGCCGGTCAGTGCTACCTGACAGGCCACGGCGCAGCCCAGCGTGAAGCAGCCGTCAGTGGAAAGGTCTGCGATGTTCAGGATGGAATAGCTCAGGAACAGTGCCAGCGCCACCAGGGCATAGATACAGCCCAGTTCCAGCGCCGTCTGTAGGACGTTGAGCGAAAAGATACTCGCCAGCATGTGTGTGCTCCTTTTATGTTTCTTTTTGATTGGACGATTTAAAATGGCCTCCGCTTTTGCTCTGGCCATAATTTAAGGAATCAGTTTTTTATTTCGGAATACCGTAGCGTCTGCGGACGCTCCGGTATTCCATTTTCACGGGAAGGGTCGTGACGGAAAGCAGGCTCGCCCTCTCCGTCACCTACGGTGACACCTCTCCCAAAGGGAGAGGCCTTGGCATAATGATATACTTTGCATGGACTGCCAAAGGCTCCCACTTTGGGGGAGCTGTCGAGCGAATGCGAGACTGAGAGGGCGAGGATGCTCTCCGGCAGCGGAGGTCATTCCAAACCGTCCCGCCCCTGCATTGCAATCTTTTTCCCGGAATGATACAATAAGGCCAAACAGAAATGCACCGCTGCCGGGCTTTCCGGTGAGAGAAAAGGAAGCAAATCATATGAGCATGAATACCGTTCCAGAGCGCCTTGCCGCGCTGCGTGCCGCCATGGCTGCAAACGGCGTGGCCGTTTATCTGATCCCTGTGGGTGATCCCCACGCCAGCGAATACCTGCCCTGCCATTACACCAGCCTGACCTGGTTCTCCGGGTTCCACGGCGAGAACTCCAACTTCGTGGTCACCCGCACCGAGAGCGCCCTGTGGGCCGACGGCCGTTATTTTGTGCAGGCCGAGAAGGAAATTGCGGGTACCGAGATCAAGCTGCAGCGCATGGGGGAACCCGGCGTGCCCACCGTGGAGGAATACTGCGCAAATGCCCTGAATGAGGGCGAAGCACTGGGCCTGTGCGGCCTGACCGCCAGCACGGCCCTCGTGAACGACCTGAAAAAGGCACTGGAAAAGAAGGGCGCTTTCATCAAGACCCTGAACCTTGAGGACGAGCTGTGGACGGAGGGCCGCCCTGCCCTGCCGGATACCCCAGCGTGGATCCTGCCGAAGGAATATGCGGGCTTCTCCCCGGCGGAAAAGCTGGATCAGCTGCGCAGCAAGCTCAAGGAGCTGGGCTGCACCGCTCAGTTTGTGGGCAAGCTGGATAATCTGGCATGGCTTTTGAACCTGCGCGCCATGGACATTGAGTGCACTCCCTATGCCATGGCCTACTGCTATGTGACCCCCAGCCGCGCGGTACTCTTCATCAACACGGCCCGCGTCACCCCGGAGGCAAAGGCAGAGCTGGAAGCCAACGGCATCACGCTGGCGGAGTATGATGATGTGCTGAAGTTCCTCGCTGCTGAGACGGAACCTCAGACCGTGCTGGCCGAGTGCTCCACGGTGAACTACGCCGTGTATCAGGTGCTGGAGCAGAACCCTGCCCTCACCGTGAAGGACGGCACCGACCCGCTGCTGATGATGAAGGGCGTGAAGAACGAAACGGAGCTTGCCCACACAAAGCAGGCCCATATCCGGGACGCTGTGGCCATGGTGCGGTTCCAGATCGAGCTGGAAAGCCGCCTTGCTGCCGGTGAGACCCTGACCGAGCTGACGGTGGATGAAATTCTGCACAAGTACCGCAGTGCGGACGATAAATTCCTTGTGGAAAGCTTTGGCACCATTGCGGCCTACGGCGGCAACGCAGCCATGATGCACTACCACGCCACCCCGGAAGATCACGCTGTGCTGGAAAAGAAGGGCTTTCTGCTGGTGGACAGCGGTGCCACCTACATGGACGGCACCACCGACATCACCCGCACCTACCCGCTTGGCCCGCTGACCGAGGACGAAAAGCGCTTCTACACATGGACTCTGCAGAGCCACATCGACCTTGCCAAGGCCGTCTGGCTGGATTACTGCGAGTGTAAGATGATCGACACCATTGCCCGGGAACCGCTGTGGCGGCACCTCATCAACTACCGCTGCGGCACCGGTCACAGCGTCAGCTTTGTGGGCAACGTGCACGAGGGCCCCCATGCCCTGAACAGCCGCAACACCACCCGGATGCGCCCCGGCATGGTGGTCACCGACGAGCCGGGCGTTTACGAGACCGACCTCGTGGGCATCCGCATCGAGAACGAGCTGGTGTGCGTGCACAAGGCCGATAACCAGTACGGTACCTTCCTTGGTTTTGAACCGCTGATGTTCGTGCCCATTGCCACCTCTCCCATCCTGCCCGGTGTGCTGGATAAGGACGAGATCGCATGGCTGAACGATTACCACCGTCAGGTGTTTGCAAAGCTGGCACCGCACCTGAACGACGAAGAGCGCAGCTGGCTGGCGGAGAAGTGTGCCGCCATCGGCTGCTGAGAAAGCGCAAAAAACACCCGGAGCCGTGCAGGAGCCAGAGCGGCTCTCGGCGGCAGCCGGGTGCTTTTTATAGGGTCACAGCTTGCAGCAGTGCGTCTGTGGGGTGTCCAGCGGCGGAAGAGTGAACTCGTTTTCGCCAAAGGGCGAACGCAGGATGGCCGCCCGCGTTTCCGGGTAGATGCCAAGTTCGGTGTAGATGTCCCGGTACAGGAGCATCACCCGCCGCCGCAGCGAAAGGATGTCGGCGGTGGTCACTCTGGAGTGGGAGACGCTCTGGCTGTTCTGCAGGTAGTAATAGCCGATGTCCGGGATGGAAACGGCGGTGCGCACATAGCGCAGATATTCGGTGTTGAACAGCTGATCCTCCGCAAACAATTCTTTGCGGAAATGGAGGCTGTGCTTCCGCAGGAGGTCACGGCGGTAGAGCTTGTTGCAGGGGCTGCCATAGTAGAAGGTGTTCGGCTTCTGGATCAGATGCTTTGCGTACTCCTGTCCGGTGTACACCCCGGCAGGCAGATAGCCATAGGCCCGGGTGCGGGGCGGATTGCGCTGGAGCACATGCTGCAGCGCCTTTTCCCATGGGCGGATGTGCTCCACATAGTTTTCCGGGTACACCATCCAGAAGGGCGCGATCACAAGATCGGCGGTGTGGGCCTCGGCGGCGGAGACCAGCTTTTCCGTAAAATCGGGGGCCAGCCAGTCGTCGCTGTCCACAAACTGGATGTATTTGCCGTGGGCCAGCGCAATGCCCTGATTGCGGGTATCCGCTGCGCCGGTGTTGGTTTTATCCACCAGTGCAATGCGGTGGTCGCTGGCGGCAAGGGCGCGGCAGACGGCAAGGGTGTCGTCGGTGGAGCCATCGTTCAGCAGCAGGATCTCAATGCTTTTATAAGTCTGGGCGCAGATGCTTTTGACACAGCGGGCAATGCACCCGGCAGTGTTGTACATGGGCACGATGATGCTTACAAGGGGAAATTCCATAGGTTCTCCTTTTCTCAGATGCGGCTGTGGGTGCGGGCAAATGCGTCGGAAAGCTTCTGCACCGGGCCGTTGGGCAGAGGGCTTTCAAACAGGCTCAGATAGATGCCGTGCAGCCGCAGGCGGAATTTATCGTACACGCCCAGCTGGATGCACATTTCCTTGTAGGTGTGGTACATCCGGCTGCGGTGGCGCAGCATGTCCGCCGCGCTCACCTGCGTATGGCATACGCTCTGCGGGTTCTGGATGTAGCAGTAGGCGGCTTCGTCGATGGCGGCAAACCGCTGTGCCACCTGCAGATACCGGGTGTTGAACAGCTGGTCCTCGGCGTATACCACATGCTCGAACCGGATGTGCGCCATCTGGATGAGATCCCGGCGGTAGAGCTTGTTCCAGAGCACGCCGTAGTAAAAGGCAGCGGCATTGCCGGTGAGCTGCCACAGGTAATCCACCTTGTTGTACACCCCGGCGGGCAGCAGGCTGTACTCCCGGGTGTCATAGCCGCCATCCTTGCGGGGCACCATCATCCGGTAGGGAGCCAGCACAAGGTCGGCATGGCTGCGCTGCATAGCAGCCACCAGGTTTGCGGTGCAGCCCGGCAGCAGGTGATCGTCGCTGTCCGCAAACTGGATGTATTCGCCGTGGGCAAGGGCAAGGCCGCAGCTGCGGGTGTCTGCTGCGCCGGTGTTGGGCTTGTCCACCACACGGATGCGGCTGTCGGCGGCAGCAAGCTTCCGGCAGACAGCAAGGGTGTCGTCGGTGGAGCCGTCGTTCAGCAGAAGGATCTCAAGCTCCGGGTAGCTCTGGGATGTGATGCTCTCCACACAGCGGGAGATGAAGCCCGCCGCGTTATAGGCGGGCACAATAACGCTGACAAGCGGCTGCGGCATGGCGGGTCCCTCCGTTTTTTCTTTTTTCGATGCAGCAAAGTTTTATTTATCATACTCCAGCCCTGCGCAAAAATCAAGGCGGGCGGCTGGCGGAAAGGAGAATGTGAGATGGTATTTCACATTGCGGTATGCAGCCCGGACGCGGCCTTGCGCAGCGGGCTGGAACGCCAGTGCATGGAATATTTTGCCCGGCGGCAGGATGCGTGCATCGTGCAGCAGCTGCCGGATGCAGATGCGCTGCTGCGCCGGGACACCGAGGGAGAACGGTTTGACCTGTATCTCATCGAGCTGGGCGCTGTAGCGGCCCCGGCAGGGCTTTCGGCGGCTGCGGAGCTGCGCCGCCGGGGCCGCAGGGCTCCGCTGGCCTTTGCGGCCCGCACACCGGCCCACGCCTACAGCGCTTTCCGGGTGGATGCCATGCAGTATCTGCTTCTGCCGGTGCACCAGCAGGAGCTTTCGGCCCTGCTTGCCCGCGCCACCGAGCCGGAGTACGGCCCGGCAATGACCGTTGTCACCGCCGAAGGCCTGCGGGCGCTGGCCTATGCGCAGATCGAATATCTGGAGTGCACCCACCATGTGGTGCACTTCCATCTGCTCAGCGGCGAGGATGTGGTGTCCCTTTCGCTGCGGGTGTCCTTTGCCGAGGTAGCAAAGCCGCTGCTGGAAGACGGGCGTTTTTTGCAGCCGCACCGCTCCTATGTGGTCAATCTGGCGGCGGCACAGCTGCTGACGGCGGGCGAGCTGCAGATGTGCAGCGGTGCGCGCATCCCCATCCCGCGCGGACGGGAGGGTGCAGTGCGCGAAGCCTTCCGCAGCTGGATCGACCGGTAAAATGGCAAACAAAAAAGAGCCGCTTTCACGGCTCTTTTTTTCGTGCCCGGAGATCAGGCATCGGGTTCGGTTTTGTGTTTCTTTTCCTTGTCGGAAGCATCCAGAACACCAAAGCCCCAGTGGTTGGCCATGTCCATGATGATCTTCTGGGGAGAACCGGAGGGATAGGCGTTCTCGGAGAACGCGGTCAGGAATTTATACAGCTGCGGCTGCACCTGATCGTACAGGCCCAGCTTTGTGTACAGCTCCTTGTAATAGCGGAACACCTGCAGTTTGTTCTGCACGATGGAAGCCAGATTGATCTGGGTGTGGCAGATGCTCTGGGGGTTCTGCACATAGTGGTAGCCCGCTTTGGAAATGGATACGAAAACATTGGCGTACAAAATGTATTCCAGATTGAAAACCAGATCTTCGGCCCAGCGCACCTCGCTGGTGAACTGAAGATGATGGTCTGCCAGAATATCCCGGCGGTAGAGCTTGTTCCACAGCACGCTGTAGAAGAAGGATGCGGGCTTCTCCATCAGGCGCAGGGCAAAGGTATCGCGGTCGTAGATGCCCTCGGGCAGGAAGCCGTATTCACGGATATCATCGGGCTTTTTCTCGGCATCGATGCCAAGGTTCTCCTGCAGGTTTTCCAGTGCCTGCGTGGCCTTGGAAGAGTTGGCGGGAATCACCATCCAGTAAGGTGCAATGACCAGATCGGCGTTGTTCGCTTCGGCAGCAGTCACCAGCCGCTCGGTAAAATCAGGGTCGAGATAATCGTCGCTGTCCACAAACTGCACATACTTGCCCTTTGCAAGGGACATGCCGCAGTTGCGGGTCTCCGACACACCGGAATTGGATTTGTCCACCAGAACGATGCGGGGGTCCTTTTCACGGAATTGCTCACAGATGGAAAAGCTTTCGTCCCGGGACCCGTCGTTGACCAGAATGACCTCGATATCCTTCCATGTCTGGGCACAAATGCTCTCCAGACAGCGGGCAACACTATTCTGCACGTTGTACACAGGCACGATAATGCTGACGAGTGGGTTGTTCATGACGGAAGGTCTCCTCTTTACGGATATTATACCTTTATATTGAAAATCACAGAGTGTATTCTCACAAATAAGGACACTTCCCCCTTGGGGCAGTCCTATTTATAATATCATACTCTTCTTGCGCACAAAATGCAAGAGCAAAGAAGGATCAGATAAAGAAAAGAACCGCACGCTGCGGCCCTTTTTTATTACACACGTGTCCAGTCCAGCGCATCCCACTGGGGCACGAACTGGCTGCAGATGCGGCGCATCTCCGGCTCGTCGGCGGCAGAGGTGCGGTCTGCAATGCCAATGACGTAATACCCGGCCTTGTGGGCGGTGGCGGCGGCGTATACGGCATCCTCGCACACGGCGCAGGCGGCGGGGTCTGCACCGCCTAGACGGCTCATGCACTCAAAGAACACCTCCGGGCGGCTTTTGTGCAGCACGCCCTGCGCTTCCACGATGAAGGAGAAATACTGCGCGATGCCCAGCCGGGTAAGCACGGTGCGGCACTGTTCGGCCCAGGTGTTGGAGCAGATGCACATGCGTGCGCCCTCGGCCTGCAGCTTTGCCAGCATCGTGCGCACGCCGGGTTTCAGCTCCACGGTCTCGTACAATTCGGCGATCACCTCGCGCATCACGGAAAAATAGCTTTCCTCGGTCAGCGGCAGGCCGTACTCCCGGATCAGATACTGTGCGCCCTCCTGCATTCCCATGTTCAGCAGTGTGGCGCGCAGATCCCCCCGCGGGGTGCGGCCATAGCGGCGCAGCAGTGCGTCGGGGGCACCCTCCCACACCACGGTCATGCTGTCGGTCAGGGTGCCGTCCATATCAAAGATCCATTGCTTGCAGTGCATTAGAATGCCTCCTTTTGAAATCCTGACAAGTATACCATGTTTCTTTGCCGGGAGAAAGGCATCAATTTACAAAAAACGGAAGAAATTTCTCTGGAAATATGCTATAATCTGAACAAAACCGGAAACGATCAAAGGAGGCGGATGCAATGGATGAACGCAGTGCTCCGTGCAAAGCTCTGGTGCTGGCGGGCGGCGGAGCCAGGGGCAGCTATCAGGTGGGTGTGTGGCGCGCGCTGATGGAGCTGGACTGGCACCCGCAGATCATTACCGGCACCAGCGTTGGCAGCCTGAACGGTGCCATGTTCGTGCTGGACCAGTACGAGACGGCCCGCGATATGTGGCTGGCCATCCGCAGCAAGGATGTGATGGAGCTGCCGGAGGAGGATGCCGACCTTTCGGCCCTGCACCAGTTCCTGCGCAGCGTGGTGAAAGCCGGCGGCATGGATGTGACCCCGCTGGAAGAGATCGTGGAGCGGGTTCTGGACGAGGATGCCCTGCGCGCGGCTCCCATCCGCTTCGGCCTTGTCACGGTGGAGCAGCGGGGCTTAAAGCCCCGGGAGCTGACGCTGGACGAGATCCCGGCAGGAAAGGTCAAGGACTACCTGATGGCCTCCGCTGCCTGCTTCCCGGCGCTGCGTGCGCGGGAGATCGACGGGGTCAAGTTTCTGGATGGCGGCTACAGCGACAACATGCCCACCGGTCTTGCCAAACGCATGGGCGCGGATGAACTGGTGTGCGTCGATCTGGAAGGCGTGGGCATCACCCGCCCCAACCTCACCGGCCTGCCCACCGTGATGGTGCGCAGCTACTGGGAGCTGGGGGACATCCTGCACTTTGACCCCGACACCGCCCGCCGCAACATCGAGCTGGGCTACTATGATACCCGCCGCGCTATGGGATATCTGCGGGGGTGTGCCTATGCTGTCTCCTGTGATGCCCAGAGCTGCGCGGACGCTGCTGCGTTCCACGCAAAATTTGAGCGGGTGCAAAAGGCCGTGCGGGAGAAATACCCGGTCACCCTGACGGCGGATGCGGCCCTGCTGCTGGCCAAGATGAAGGATGCCGACCTTGCCCCGCTGGAAGCCGCCGCGGAAGATGCCGGTGTGGACCCGGCCCATTACTACACCACCCATACTTTGTGCGATGCATTCCTTGCAAAGTGCGATCAGGCACGGATGCAGAGCTTTGCACCGCTGTTTGAGGGCAGTGCCGATGCGGCGCGGGCCGCACTGGCCGCGCTGCTGCCCAATACCTTTTTGCAGGCGCTGGTCTGGCGCACCCTGACCACGCCGGAAGCCGAGCTTTTGCCGGAGGTGACCGAACATGAAAGTGTATAAAGGTTCCTGCGCTTCTCCCGGCCTTGTGCTGGGGCAGGTGAGCCGTCTGGAGCACCATGTGGAGACCACGACCGTGGGCCCCTTTAAACCGTCCCGGGAGCTGCAGCTGCTCACCGATGCCATCCGCACGGCGCAGGACGAGCTGGAATCCATGGCAGACCGTGCCGCACCCAGCGAGCAGGCCATCTTCCAGTTCCAGAGCATGATGCTGGACGACGAGGGCATGATGAACGAGGTGCGCTTCTGCATCAATGCAGGCATTGGCGCGGCAGCGGCCATGAATCAGGTGGGCCAGCGCTACGCCGACCAGCTGGCCAACATGAAGGATAACCCCTACATGCAGCTGCGCAGTGTGGATATTCTCGACGCAAGCCGCCGGGTCATCAACATCATCACCAACCGCCCCCGCATGTGGCTGGCGCTGGATCACCCGGTGATCCTTGCCGCAGAGCGGCTGATGCCCACCGACCTGTTCAGCGTGCCCTCCGGCATGATTTTAGGCATCATCACGGCAGAGGGCAGCGGCCAGAGCCACGCGGCCATCATTGCCCGGGCAATGAATATCCCGGGCATCGTGCAGGTGGGCCGGGATTTTCTGGACGACTGCGACGGCCGCACCGTGATTCTGGATGCCACCGGGGGCCAGTGCACGCTGGACCCGGACGCTGCCGCCCGCCAGCAGGCCGAGACCCGCATCTGCGAGCTGCAGCGGGAGAACGAAGAGATGGGGCAGCTGCATGCTCTGCCCAACAGGACAAAGGACGGCCAGCCCTTTGAGCTGCTGGCCAACTGCTTTGGGCCGGAGGACATCGACACGGCCATGCAGTCCGGCGCACAGGGCGTGGGCCTGCTGCGCACCGGCTACATGATGCTGCCGGGCCGCATCCTCGATGAGCAGGAACAGTATTTCTTCTACTGCTCCTGTCTTGCTGCCGCCAAGGGCTGCCCGGTGACGGTGCGCACCTTCGACTTTGGCTCAGACCGCACCATTTCCGACGCCTATCAGGGCCTGCAGTCTTCCAAGCTTGGCCTGCGGGGCATCCGCAACAGTCTGCGCCAGCCCCACCAGTTCGAGACGCAGCTCTGTGCGCTGCTGCGCGCCGCCGCCCGCGGCCCGCTGCGGGTGATGTTCCCCATGGTGACGAATGTGGAGGACTGGGACGCAGCCATGCGTGTGGTGGAGCGCTGCCGCGAGCACCTGCGGGAGCGCGGCGTGGCGTTCAACGAAGATACAAAGTTCGGCGTGATGCTCAGCGTACCCGCTGCCTGCCTGACCGCTGAGGAATTTGTAGAGCACGGGGTCGATTTTCTTGTGGTCGGCACCAACGACCTGACCCAGTACACCCACGCGGCAGACCGTGAGCTTGCCAGCGCGGAGCACTACTACCGCCCGGCCAGCAAGGCCATGAAAAAGCTCATCACTATGGTGATGGATGCCGCAAAGGTGCGCAATGTGCCGGTGACCATCTGCGGCCTTGCGGTGGGCAACCCGGCCAACACGGTGCAGTATCTGCAGCTGGGCCTGCGCAGCTTCTCGGTGAGCCCGCAGAACCTTTTGAATGTGAAGAAAGCTCTGCTGGAGCTCTGACGCTCCAAACCATTTTTGACACAGCAGCCCGGAACGATCTGTGGGTCGTTCCGGGCTGTTTTTTCTGCGGCTGCGAAAGCATTTTCTCTTCCGTTTTTTTACAGACCGCACGAAAAAACGGGGGGGGTATCCAAAAGGTTCGTACAGAATGAAGATTGCGCCTTGCTGCAGAAGTGCTATACTTTAAATGTTTAAAACGTGCGGGCAGGCGAAAAAAGCCTGCATGCACGAAAAAAACGAGAGAGGAGTTATCTTTATGAAGAAGTTTGGCACACGGCTCATCAGTGCGGTACTTGCAGGCTGCATGATGACCTCTGTCCTTCCCGTGAGCGCATTTGCTCTGGAGGGAAGTACAGAATTTGAAGGCAATGTGAGCGCACAGGAAAATTCCGATGCGCCTGCAGAGCCCTCCGGAGAGGTGGCAGCGGCCTGTCCCCTGACCGGCGGCGACATCATCAACAAGGAGTTCATTGAAGAGCATGGCGGCAGCAAGGTTTATTCCATGAGCGGTACCTATGCGGACGGGATCGTGATCGACGCTGAGGACGACGATGTGGTCATCAACGTCACCGGAGGAACGACCTTTGAAAAGAGTGGGAATAAAGACGACTGTGCGAACTTTATTACAGTCCGCAACGCCAAGAGCGTGACCGTCAACGCTGAGGGGCAGACCATCAAGACGGCAGAGGGGGGCCTCGCCTTCAGCCGCTGCTTCTATGCCGAAGACAGCTTCACGGGCACCGCAGTGCTTAACGGCGGCAACTATAACTGGCAGTGTGACGACATCTCCGCATGCTATCTGCTCGGCGGCAACTGGACGTTTGACGATCTCACCCTGAAAACCATCCAGTGTGCTATTGAAACAGATAAGGGAGCCAATGTGATCGTCAACGGCGGCACCTACGACTGCAGCGAGAGCTTCAGCGCAACGTTTTGGATCAATGATTCCCCCAGCTCGTCCTTCAATTATGTGAAAGCCACCGGCGTCGGCTGGGTCATGAACGCCATGAACAGTCAGGTCAATATCGTCGGCGGCTCTTACTCCCGCACCTATAAGGACCTCCCGCGATACAAAGATCGTCCGACGCTGCGCGTCGCCAATAGTGCAACGCTGAACGTCACAGATGCCGAAGTCACCGGAACCTACTGCGATGTGTTTGTGACGGGCGCCACCGCCAACCTTGTCGGCGGTACTTATACCAACACCAACCAGTATCTTAATCTTGGCTACGAGTCCCCTGCACTGAAGGTATGGAACGGCGGCACATTGAGCGTCAATGGTGCCACTGTGGATTGCACGGGCGGCAATGCTGCCATTTCTTCGGGCGAACCGGCAGGGTCGGATTACGATGATCAGGCCGGCGGCAAGCTGGTCGTTGAGAACTGCACGATCCAAAACAGCAAATACGGCATTTATCTCGGTCAGGGCAGCAACGCCTCCGCAGAGCTGAAGAGTGCCACGTTTGAGGGGACCGAGAGCAATATTTACCTCGATTCCAACAAGGAAATCACCATCAGCGATACCTTTACCACCCCCGCCACCATCAAGGTTGCCGACCCGAAAGAAGGCCGTCAGCTCACGGTCGCAGGCAATGCAAACAAGCTGAACCTTAAGGGCCAGAACGAGAGCTACCGCGTGGCGTATGACAAGGCACAGCACTATTATTACCTGACCCAACGGGCACCCGGCTACACCCTGACCGCCAAGGATGCCACGGCAACGATCAAGGTCGGGGGCGTTGACACTAAGGTTGACCCCAATGACGAGATCTACGAAGGCACCCCGGTCACCCTGACCGCAGACCCAGCCCCCGATGGACAGAAGTTCGCAGGCTGGGCCGGGATCGTGATCTTGAACGGCGTTGTACAGAATGAAATGAATGACCTGCTGAGCTTCCCCAATGAGGAGGACCATACCACGGCGAACTTTGAAATGCCCAAAGGCAACGTGACGGTCAGAGCCGTGTACAAAGCCGTGGACCCCGTGGAGCCGCCTGTGGACCCGGTGGACCCGGTAGACCCGGTGGACCCGGTGGGCCCCGTGGACCCCGTCCTGCCCGGTGTCATCATCGGCGGCGCTGTAATCCTGGGTGCCTATGAGACCGGCACCGGCATCTACCGTCTGATGAACATGCAGGGCCTCCCCCTGCCGTCTGACCGCATCGAGCTGGCAGAGCTGGTCTGGGAGCGTGCAGGCAAGCCGGAGCCGCAGAACATGACCGATGAGGACCTGTATGCGGACATTGACGCCGCCGACACCGATGCCCAGAAGGCTGCACACTGGATGGTGGAGCAGGAGCTGATGAAGTTCGACGAGGACAACAACAAGTTCCATCCGTGCTTCCCGGTCAGCAAGCTGCGCGTCTGCCTTACCTGGCAGAATGCAAAGGACAAGGGTCTCATTGACTGATCTGCCCTGCGTCTGCACAGCGGAACAATAAAAAAAACAAGGGGCCGCTCCTTTCCGGGAGCGGCCCCTTGTTGCTGTCCGGAAGGCCCGCAGGCGCTGCCGGGCAGCACAAAGCATTATTCCAGATTTCCCGTCAGGGTCATGACGGACGCAAGCACGGCCAGCGGGGCGGTCTCGCACCGCAGGATGCGGGGGCCAAGGCCCACCGTTCTGGCTCCGGCCTTTGCGGCCATCTCGGCTTCCTCGGCGGCAAAGCCGCCCTCGGCTCCGGTCACGATGGCGATTTTCAGCTTTTCACCATCGGCGGGCTTTGCTGCGGCCAGCAGGTCGCGCAGGGGCGCGCCGCCGCACTCGTAGCAGAACAGCACAAGGTCGTACTGTGCAAAGGTGCGGCACACGGCCCCGAAGTTTGCCAGCGGCAGGGCCACATCCGGCAGAATGCCCCGGCCGCACTGCTTGGCGGCTTCCACCGCAATGCGGTTGTAGCGCTCGTTCTTCTGCTCCTCTTTTTTGGGGGCAGCCACGCAGTACCGGCTGAAGAAGGGCACGATGTGGGCTGCGCCCAGCTCCACGCCGTGCTTGATGATCTGCTCCAGCTTGTCCTGCTTGGGGTAGCCGGCCAGCAGAGTGACCTCCACGCTGGGTTCGGCGGCGCTGGGATAGCCCGGCTCCACCCGGAACTCCACACACTCATCGCCAAAGCCGGTGATGGTGGCGGTGTATTCCACGGCATTGCCGTCGCATAGAATGACAGTATCGCCCAGCCTTGCGCGCATCACGCGGGCAAGATGGTGGGCATCGGCCCCGCGCAGGGTGGCGGTGCCATCAGAGATCTCGGTGGTAAAATAACGGTGCGGCATAAAATCTCCTTACGCTTTCTTGCAGACGATGCACTCCCAGCCGCGCTTCTCCTTCACTTCCACAACGGCAAGGCCGGCCTTTTCCAGCCCGGCGATCACTTCGTCCTTGCGGCTGTCGATGATGCCGCTGGCAATAAAGGTGGCACCCTCCGCCATCAGGCCCGGCACGGCAGGAGCCAGAGACAGGATGGCGTTGGCCACGATGTTGGCGGTGATGATGTCGTATTTGCCGCTGGCCTTATCGGAAAGGTCGCCCACCAGCACGGTCAGCTTGTCCTGCACGCCGTTCAACGCGGCGTTCTCGCCTGCGGTGCGCACGGCCACAGGGTCGATGTCCACGCCCTCGGCCACGGCAGCGCCCAGCTTCAGCGCCGCAATGGCAAGGATGCCGCTGCCGGTGCCGATGTCCAGCACCCGCTCGCCGCCGGTCACCCGCTCGTCCAGCGCTTCCATGCACAGGCTGGTGGTCTCGTGGCCGCCGGTGCCGAAGGCAAGGCCGGGGTCAAGGATCAGCTTTACCCGGTCGGTGTCGTACTGCTGCCACGAGGGCACCACAGCCAGACGGCTGCCGATCTCCATGGGGTGATAATATTTGCGCCAGCCGTTCTGCCAGTCCTCCTGCTCCACGCCCTCGGTCTCCACGGTGTAGGCGATGTTTGCAGCTTCCATGCGGGCGGCAATGAGGGCCAGCGTCTCCACGGGGGAAGCGCCCGGCTCCAGATACATATGGATGATAACGGTATCGCGGGGCTTGTCCAGCAGCTCCTGCTCGATCAGATCCACATGGGCGATCTCGGCCACCTGCTGCTCGATGTCGCTGTAGTCTTCGATATAGATGCCGCCCTCGGCGATCATGGTGGCAACGGCTTCGGCGTTGTCGGCGTCGGCCTTGGCCACGGTCAGGCGGATATCAGTCCATTCCATAATGCTGTCTCCTTTTATTTTGCATCCTCGCCCTCTCCGTCATTGCTTGCGCAATGCCACCTCCCCCAAAGTGGGAGGCTTTGGCAGTCCATGCAAAGTTTGCGGTTTTGCCAAGGGCTCTCCCTTTGGGAGAGCTGTCGAGCAAAGCGAGACTGAGAGGGCGCTGCCCAACAAAAAACCGCCCTGCCATGCAATGCACGACAGAGCGGTGTTTTGCCTGTTCTGGTTACAGTTCTGCCAGAGCCTTTTTCAGGTTCTTGGCGATCTGGTCGGGGCAGCTGGTGGGGCGGGGGCCGCAGGTGGTACCCTCCATGCGGGCGATGGCATCCTCAGCCTTCATGCCCTTGAGCAGGCGGCTGATGCCCTTGAGGTTGCCGTTGCAGCCGCCGATGACCTCGACGGACTCGATGGTGTGGTCATCGTTCAGCACGATGTTGGTCTGCTTGGAACAGGTGCCCACATTGGGGAAGCTGAAAGATTTGCTCATGGAAAACATCCTCTCTTTTTGACTTGCCTGCATTATACTATACTTCGCAGGATTGTGCAAGAGGGTTAAACCCCACCGTCATCCCTGCGGGATGCCACCGCCCCTAGTAGGGGCGGCCTTGGCAAAACCGTAAAGCTTTCCGCCCTGCCAAGGGCCCCACTACTAGGGGGGCTGTCGCCGCAGGCGACTGGGGGGTTATTTCCGCTTCCGGGCCAGCTCCTCGATCCGCGCGATCTGGTCATCGGGGGTGGTGCAGGTGCCCACGGGGTAGACCTTTTTATGGTTGGCCCCGTGGAAGTCGGTGCCGCCGGTGTGGATGAGGTGATACTGCGCACAGAGGGCGGCACACTCGGCCTTGTCCTCGGGGCTGTTGCTGGGGTGATCGATCTCGATGCCGTCCACCATCCCCTCCCTGACCAGTTCCCGGAGCAGGGGCATACTCTTGTACACGGTGGGGTGGGCGAACACCACCACGGCACCGGCGGCTCTGGCTGTGGCCAGCACCTCCCGCACCGGGATGTACTCGGGCGAGTGGAGTACCCTGCCCCGCGGGTTCCAGCCGAACAGCTCATGGTAGCGCTCGCCGTAGATGCTGTCGGCAAGGCCCAGCTCCCGCAGCGCCTGCATGATGCCGCTCTTATAGAGCACGCCGCTGTCTCTGGCGTATTCCAGCGCCTGCTCTGTGCGGAACTGGGGGAAAATGGCTTCCAGCTCCCGGGCGCTCTGCAAACAGCACTCGTTGCGGCGCTGGCGCATGATATCGCAGTGGCGGCGCAGGGCCTCGCTCTCGGGGTCGGGCCAGTAGGCCAGCAGGTGGACCCGGTGCTGGCGCTCGTAATCGTAGCCGGTGAGCTCGGTGGCCGGGATGAGCTTTACCCCATCCTGCACCGGGTGGTCGTAGGCATACTGCACGCTGCGCAGCGTATCGTGGTCAGAGATGGCCATGGCATCCAGCCCCACCCGGGCTGCCATCAGGGGCAGCCGGGCCACGGGCACGGAACCGTCGGAATAGGTGGTGTGGTTGTGTAGATCGCCGGGCATGGAATGGAACCTCCTGAGAATAAAACGGATTAAACCTCTCCGTCATCTTCGCTAACGCTCGATGCCACCTCCCCTAGTAGGGGAGGCCTTGGCATAAGGTTCATTTTTCGCAATGATCGCCTATTGGCTCCAAAATGCACTCCTGCCGCAAGGATAAGACTTTGCGCCAGCAGGGCAAA
>OOCI01001398.1_pt1 | contig 18075 bp, 29 predicted proteins | sample 1671761 | NCBI WGS metagenome assembly OOCI01 (sample SAMN06348190, study PRJEB24527) | human gut metagenome | biome: human gut; feature: ankylosing spondylitis patient; material: feces | host: Homo sapiens | place: China | collected 2015-10
TTTGCTCCGCTATAGACAGACACTACGCGGCCGGCAGCTTGCCGGCCGCGTAGTTTTATATTTTGGAGTCACGGAGCCACTGCTGGAATTCCTCCAGCGAGATGATCTCGCGGTCGCATTTCTTCTTTTCTTCTCTGGCTTTTTCACTCCAAGCGTAGAACTGCTCGTCGGTGATGCGACCGGCCTTGATCCACGCGAAGCGCTTTTTGTACTCCTTGCGGTATGCCTTGAAAATCGGGTCGTCGGTCTGTTTTTTCGTCCACTGCCGGAACGCGCCGATCTCGCGGCAGCGCTGCTCACCGTACTTTACCGGGCGCTCGCAGTACTCCGCGCTCACGCGCCCGGTCTGAGGAAACCAGCGGCCGCAATTCTTGCAGCGGCGCACGGTCACGCCGCGCTCGACGCAGCTTCGCAGCGAATAGTCGATCATGTCGCGCACGGCGGACGAGTATAAAACAGGCGCGCACCGGCCCGGCTCGACCGGTTCAAAGCTCAGCGGGATTGGCTCAAATCGGAACAGCTCCGGATCTCTCGGCTGGTCGTGATGATAGTTTTTCGCCGCCTGCTTCTGCGGTTCTCGACCGGCAGAATCCACGTCCAGCACACATTCCAAAAACTTCTCGACCTGCTTCCTTGTCTCTGAAAACTGCTTTGCAAACTCCTTTAAGTCCAAAGCAATCGCCTGAATCTCCGCTTGATCGAAGCCATTAACGGAAATGCAGCCGAAGCAGCGCGTATATAAAAGGCGAAAGTAAATGTGCTTCTCAGCCAGCATACCCAGCTCTACCATTGCGGCTGTATACGCTTCACGGTCACTGCTTTCGACGAAGCGTTCCCAATTCACGCTGATGCGTTCCAGCATCGGCGTGATTTCTTTTTCATCCAATTCCAGAAACGTCAGCAGACTTTCCAAAAACGGAAGTTCTAACTGCTTGGACGGCAGGCCCTGCATTCCAAACGCATCGTTTTCAAAAAACTCCTTCTCACCGGAGAAATACATCTTTGCATACCACATGGCTGTCACCTCAAATATGGACTAATTGTAAATTATAAATGCAATAGTCTTTACACTAATTTTACATAATTATTTTTGAGTGGCACTAGCACTTATTTTACCATTATATTTTGAATAAGCATCGGTGTTTTCTACTATTGCCTCGTCTATCCATACATATACTTTATATGTTGTTGTTGCACTAGTTGCTTTTGTTAGTTCGCCAATATCTAGAGCTATCTCTCCACTTTTTGTTATTGTTCCATTTTGACCTGCAATTGGAGTGTTTCCTTTTACTACTTGATATTTTAATAATCCTCTTGTATAAAGATTAGTACTTGTGGTATCTAGAGTTGTTAAATATAATGTACCATTTCCACTTACATTACAACTTGTTTTTACATTCATTTTTACAGTTGCATATAAACCACCAGTATAACTACTTGATGGTATTAATGTTCCATTTATATCTTGACCTTTATCATAATATATGTCAAAACAATTTGTATTTATTCCTATGTTTGTTTTAACACTTTCCCAATTTAATGCTGCATAAGTAAATCCTGCGATTAAAAGAATAAATAGTACTAAAATTATAGCAGCTCCAAGGCCATTTCCACAGTGATTCATAAAACTTTCCTCCTTTATTTTGTCTTTTCACTAGTATTTTATGGTATATTTTTTATTGTGTGAGGGCAAAAAATACTTAAAATCATTGTAAATTAAAAAAATAATTGTTATAATACCTAGGTAAGGAGAGATAAATTATGAAGAAAAAATTAGTTGCGTTATGTGCAATAATGTTACTTGCTAGTGGTTGTGGCAAAGTACCTAAGTTAGACAATGGAAAGGATGCCATCGTAAGTTTTAAAAATGGTGATAAAATCAGTGTAGATGATTTTTATAGTAAATTAAAAGATGACATGGGACTTAATACCCTAATTACTATGATTGACACTTATATTTGTGAAACTGAATTTAAAGATTATAAAGATACTGCTTCAAAAAATGCTCAAGCTTATATAGATGCATTTATTGAACAATATGGTGGTAAAGATAAATTCTTAGAAGCATTACAAAGCCAAACAAATTATCAAACAATTGATGCTTATCAAAACTATTTATATTTAGCTAATCTACAAAGTCATGCAATCGAAGAATATGCTAAAACAAAAATTACTGATAAAGAAATTAAAGCATATTATGATGATGAAGCAATCGGTGATATGGAAATTAATCATATTTTAATTACTGCAGATGTAAAAGATGGAGCTAAAGATGATGAAAAGAAAAAAGCAGAAGAAGCAGCTAAAAAAACTGTTAATGAAATAATTGAAAAACTAAAAACTGCTAAAAAGAATAAAGAAGATATTACTGAGGTATTTACTAAACTTGCTAAAGAATATTCTAAAGATGATTCTACAAAAGATAAAGGTGGAGCTTTAGGTAAAATTAATCTTGGTGATTTAGATAGTAAATATGACGAATTGTTAAATTCTGCTAAAAAACTTAAAGATGGTGAATATTCAACAAGCGTTATAACTACTGAACTTGGTTATCATGTAATATTAAAAGTTAAATCTTATGAAAAAGATACTTTAGATAATTTAAAAAATAAAATTGTGGAAACTTTAGCTGATAGATATATAACTAAAAATAAGAATAGTATTGGACTTAATGCATTACAACATTATCGTAAAGAATATGGTATGGAAATACAAGATGATGAAATTAAGAAACAATATTCTAATTATATCCAAAATTCATTAGCATCTATTGCAAGCGCAAGTCAATCTACAACAAAATAAAAAGCACACGAAGTGCTTTTTTATTTTTCTTTAATTAACAAAGACAATCTACATACGTATCTGATAGACATCTAATACAACATAAGCAATCGCAATCCATTGTAAAGAATACATTTGTAGCAACATATGGATAAACACTAGTTTCATCAGTATTGTCAGCAAGAACTCTGAATGTACAACAGTTTCCTTCGATTTTTTCTACCCTAAATACATTAGAACATGTAGCTGAAGATCCTGTGCAAGTTGCTGTTGAATCTTTAGTGATCGGCATACTCCATGGAGTACCATTTGGATAATAGCATTTGTATATATACACGAAATGAGGTATATATATGAATTGTAAATATTATAGAACAAGAACAAAAAAATATAAAAAATATGGATATTGTACCAAATACAAAAAAGAAGTATCTTTATTTTGTAAAGAATGCAATACAATAGAATATAAAGAAACTAAGTCTATAAAGAAAAGAACATATAAGTTATCTAAAGCAGAAACTAATAGAACGAGTATATTTACTGATGACTTAGAACATTGTATTATCTGTGATAAGAAACGAGATAATCTCCACGAGGTGTTTTTCGGGCGAAATAGACAACTTTCGATTAAATATGGACTAGTTATACCACTTTGCTTAGAGTGCCACCGAGAAATACATAGAAACATAAAATTACAAGAGATTTGGCATGAAAAAGGACAAGTTGCTTTTGAAAAGGCTTATCCTAAGTTGAATTTTGTTAATATATTCAAAAAAAATTATTGTACAAAAAAAAGACCCAGCCGTTTTGACTGAGTCCTTATTAGTATTTAAATCCATACTTAACTAGCATTTTTAATGTAATAGGCCCTACACAACCATCTTGTTCGAGTCCTGTTCTTTTTTGAAATTCTTTTATAGATTTTTGAATATTAGGTCCATAATAATTTCCTAAAGCTGATTTTGGTGTATAAGCTGGAAATGTTTTATACATAAATTTAGATATTTTATCTACATTATCGCCTTTGTCGCCTAGCTTAATATATCCTCTAGGTCCTAGAATATTATCTGAACTAGGTTTAGTAGGTTCTGGTTTAACACCTTTTTTTTCTAATTTTGCTTTTACTTCATTTCTAAACCAATTCATATTTTTGTTGAATTTCTTTAACCAGTGATCACAGTCTGCGTGGTTTGAACCATATCCTTTAAGATAAGATTCATGATGACTAACAATATTATCTACAGATATGTTATATTCCTTGCACAAATAAGTACAAAAATCTATAGCAACTCCAAAAGCATCATTGAAATACTTTTCATCTTTCAATGCATCCTCACATATTTCAAATTGTATATGTGTGTAGTTGTAACTTCCTTTTTTACCACTTGCACACCCCCACGGCATATAATCGAATGGTAGTGTTTGATAACATCTAACTATTCCATTTTTGTCTTTACCAATGAAAGCATTAACACAAGCGTTAACACCGCTTCTATTCCAATCATTGTTATATTGATTTTTTCCTAAAATACCATCATCAGGTTGAACATATCTTTTTAGATATGGATTGTTAGCACCAGTTGAATGTACCACAATTCCTTTGGGCACCATTTTTGATGCTTTCTTATAACATGAATTATTAACTAATATACATTTTTTTATTTCCATGTTTCCTATTCTCCTTTCAATAAGTCATTTAAATTTTTTCCTAGGTCATATGCACCGCCAGTAAGTAAACCAGCTACTACAATAGAACCATTAAAGTCTTTAGTCATAATAAAGTTAATTACTGCTACAATAATACCAATTAATAGATTTTGTACTGGAATTAATTTATTATTGAACTTTGGATGTTTTTTAGCAATAACACCACAGAAATATGTTACAAATATTGTAACTAAAGTCATAATTGTTTGAATATCCATTTACTATTCCTCCTTTCCATCAAAAAAAGTGTTTATTGCAACACTTTCATTTACTAATTTTTCACAGTGTTTTTTTGTTAACGAATTGTATCCAGCTCCTAAGTAGACATCACAAGCCGATGTCCTTTCACCAACTGGTATACTATCATTCCAAATCACACTTTTTAAAGACATTTGTTGAGTTGTTTTTAAAGTATCTAAAATGTCATCATACTTGTTTAAAGTATTATGTAATGCCATGAATAAACTTACAAACAACCCAATTACAAATGTAATCAATAAATATTTTTCTTTGAATTTTTTTAATGTTTCCATTTTTATCCTTTCTTTAAATAATAAATTCTAAATCCAGTAACTTTTGTATTATGGTAGTCATAATTTGAAATTGATATTAACCCAGTGTCGTTACATCTGATAAATACACCAGGATTAATATTTGTATTGTTAAAATATGAATAGGATCCACCTACTGTTAAAAATTGACCCCCACAATAATTAGATCCATCACCAAAAATCAGTGGTTCAATAAAAATTGTGTTTTCTGGTAAGCTTAATTGATAAGTATCTCCACCATATAATTCTAAACCTATAACTTCCAATGTTTCTATCTTTAGATTATTTATTATTGTTTTCAAATTTTTTCTATTATGAGATATTGTTCCACTATCCCAATATTTATTATTTTTAAGTTTGATTGATTTTGACATTCCTTTCGCTATTTAAACGATTAATTAAATATTAGTTTGTTCTACGATAAGTACACAATTTCCCCCGGTAATGATTTAGATTTTGTATTATTTTTTATATCACTATTTCCATATATTCTAGTTATAATCATACTACTATAATTATAGGGTTCGTAAATCCACAACGAAACTCTTACAGACGATGTGTTTTTTCCTTCAATTGTCATGGCAATATATTTTGAATTTGAAAATCCACCGACCGAATTTATTATTTTTCTTTGAGTTATAAATGGACTGTCAGAAGTTATAACACCCTGAACATAATAAGAAAACCATATATCTGCCATGCTTGGCTCATATCCATCATTTTCTACCATTACTCTGCCATAAAATCTTTGATATTGTCCGGTAAAAACATGACTTGCTATTCGACACCAATAGCCTTGATAACCTGACATATTAACTCGTTGGTAATCAAAAATACAATCATTTAGTGGGACCTTATTATGTACTATACAACTGCTATCCCAATATTTATTATTTTTCAATTTTATACTTTTACTCATTCTTTATTTTTAAGTTAGAGTTTTATGATAATCTTAGAATCAAGAGTTGAGAACCTAAATAACTTGAAAAACTTGTGGCACCCATTTGAAATTCGAAATATATTGAAGTGTAATCTACATTTCTTATGTCAATATTCAAATGATTATATGAATTAACTTCAATATTTCTTCCTTTAGAATCATAAATATCAAACTGATTACTTACGTTTAAACTGGCATATCTAATTATCAAAACAGTACCCTTAAAATTACACTTTATACAATTATCTTCCTTTGAAAAAAGTTTAGAATCATTAGTAGTCAAATTCCAACCATTAATTGGCATTTTTGTCCTTGTCCATGCAGTAACAGTATGTTCTACAGTATGAGTAAGTTGATATAATTTAGCAAATTTTCCAAGACCATATAGTCCTCCCAAATCCCAATAAATATTATTTTTAAGTTTAATTGATTTAGCCAATTAAACCACCTCTAACAAATACCTCCTTTCGGAAGTTTGAAAAGAAAGAAGAGAATCGTTTAAATAACAATTCCCTCCTTTCGCACACGTATGTATGTATGTATGTATGTATGTATGTATGTATGTATGTATGTATGTATGTATAAGCATACTATGCATACGCATACATTGCAATAGTTTTTTTATTTTTTTCATTAATTGCCTCCAAAATTTGTTTTTCTGTTAAATGATATTACCATTTTTTGTACCTCCTCTACCATTCATCGACATCTTCTGTTTCTAAAAATGGTTGTCCTTTATAGAATGCATCCATTTCTATTTGAAGCCCTTCTTTAGTTGCTATTTGTCCAAATGTAACTCCTTTACCACCAGCTAAATATGATATTGTGACAAAAGAAGGCGGCATTGAAAAATTGTACTTAATTCCGTTCGGATTAAAATAGTCTATTACATAAAATTCGAAAGCATGGCTGCTTGAGGTTGATAAACCACTAAATAATTGTTCGGTATCCTCAACAGTTCCGCTAAACGAATCTAGAGTGAACGTTTTTGATACATCGCCATATTTAACGATCAAAGACCTTGTGTTATTGTTACTACACGGTGCTATCGAAAAACCACATTTTACTTTTCCATAAGTTCCATCATTGTCTTCTACACCACTTTCATTACATCTGACTACTGAGAAATTTGATAAAGTAGGTGTCCAATAATCAACTACGTTGATTGTTTTACTATCAGACTTTGACCTTCCTCTACTATCAGCTACATTTGCTTTTATTGTTTGACTACCTGTATTTTTTAAATAGTCTGTTGTAAATGTCGAATTTGAATAAGAAGCTCCATTTGCACTTGCACTATAGCCTGTTATTGAACTTCCTGCAACTCCACTAGCACTAATTACACCTTTTAATTTTGATTTTGATTTTAACCATATTCCCCAACTTGTTGGAACAATTCCAACATCACTTATTGCAAGTGAACAAGTTGGTACATAGCTGTTAGGAACGTGTAAATACACAGTAGTTTCCGAACTCATGCCATTAGAATTAACACATTTTACCGGAATTGATACATTTAGGTTGTTTGGAAACAAACTTACTAATGATGTAGGGAATGCATATGTTATTGAATCTCCTATACCACTACCGATGTTATAAGTTGTATTGCCTATAGTATAACTTAGTGAATGTGTTGTACTAGTATTTGGCCTACTAATAGTAAATGTAACATTACTTCCAAAATCAATATAATTAGATGTAGAAGAATTATTTGAAATAGAACTTTTTAAAGCAACTGTAGGTAAGGTGTACTTTACCGTCCAACTTCTGGTGTGATTTCTATCAGTTGCGGAGCATGTTATCGTGCAACTACATGACCCATCAGAATTTAAAGGCACTGTATAAGTGCTAGTTCCTAAATTTTTAGTTCCGATTGTTTGATATGAAATTGGTGGCTTACCCGAAAATTGACCTGATTGTTTTCCATTAACTTTACTTGTTACTGTTACACTATTCCAAGACCAATCGCGACCGCTTACATCTTGTTTACCTTGTACTTTATGAACAATAGATAAAACATATCCTGTTTTTGCACTATTTAATTCATATGTAATACTTAACCCACCGCGCATATCATGATAGTAATCTCCATCAAAATAAGGACTACTAGTATTTGATGTTAAATATTTTGTAAATCTTCCTGCTTCTAATGTTGCCATTAACTATTATCTCCTATCCATTTGACATTTAAGTTCCCATTTTCGTCTTCTTTAGTCTCCCAATGTCCAATTTGCATTTTATTTAAAATAGTACTATCAGTGATATATAAAGTGTTTTCACTTATATATGCACTTTCAGTATCACCTGTCATAAAAGAAATACGGTCATTTTTTATAACTAATTTAGTTTGACTGTCACTTCTACCCAAAGTTATTTCAGCGCCTTCAAAATGAATATATTCTTTTAATGTATTACTATTTTCTGTAGCATCATCTAATTCATTTTGCATCGTATCTAAAGTACCTTGTAAACCCGTTTCTTCAAACCACATTGTAAATGATTCTGATGTTTGTTCTAAGATTGTTGTTTTAACAGTGTTTATAATCTCATTTAGCTCATCTTTATTGACTTTGTCATTTATTCTGCCTGACAATGTTTCATTTGCATTTTCTAAATCTGATATATTATCTTCAGTAGTTTGAACTCTACTAGTTATATTTTCACTAGTAATTTTTAATTGACTAATATTTGTTTCATTATCTGTTGTTCTCTTTGCCAAAGCTGTTATCGATTGATTATTATGATCTACATTCAGTTTTACTTTCCACAACTCATTTTTGCTGCTTCCAGATAAATTATAATCAGTAGTCATTGTTCCCATTGTTTCTGCACTAACATTTGCACTAATCCTATTTGCTGTTTCGTAATTAAGAATTGTTAAATTCAAAGCATTACCATTTCTATCTTTTACAGAGATAACATCATTTAAATCAAAGCAAAAACCATCTACAAAATTATTTAATGTAAATGGTATATACGATTTACCTATTATATTTGCAGATATATCTTCAATCATATCTTCTCTATATAGATCCACAAACGGATTATCTAATATTTTATATTCTACTCTATCAGTAGCAATCGTTTCAGGATATACTATATCATCATTTATTCCATCTTTGCCTAAAACTAAAGTGTTAAAAGAAACTTCATTCTCTTTAGTCAATTTTATGTATCTACTTCTTTCGATTGTAGAACTAGTATTTGTTGGTGCCTTAATTTCAAGCTTTCCCTCTCTATTTATAAATGCTATACTCCCAGCTATTTCTGCAAACCTACTTATTACTTCACGACAAGTTATATTTTCAGCAAAATTTGGTTGTTTAAAACTATAACTAGATAAATTGAATGTGTTAGAACTTAAATCGATTGATAATTTAGTACATATTTCTTGAATTATTTCTAATCCTGTATGAGTTACATTATTATACCAAGATAAATCACTTTTATAAGAAACATCGAACAATTGAGTTTTATCTTGAACATTGCTAAAAGATATTGTTTTACTGGTAATGTTTGTTTCAATGTCTTTTGCTCTAGGAATAAATATTCCTTGCAAAATCCATTCAATGCTACCGCTTACCTCTATTCCTTTATATAGTTTTATTTCTTTATTTTCAAAATCTATGTTATTATTGTGATTGTAGATTTCAAAAGAGCAAGTCTTTGATGGAAAACCTCCAAAAACAGAAGAATTTTTATGAGATAATTTGGGATATGTTTTGATTATAGAACTATCATATTCTGTAGTTCCAACAACTATTTTATTTTTTATTTTAATTGATGTTGATGTATTTAGCTTATTTTTTAATTCATTACTAATTTGTATCATTATTCTACCTTATTAGAAATCAATCTAATTTGAAAGGGTTTGGCAACAAAATTATCGTTTATCAAAACGGCTGTTATTTTATCGCCAGCAATGTACACTGATTTAGTAACAAAATTTTTTGTCTTTAAATCATAATATGTCACATTCACGTCTGATTTACCTATTAAGTTTATTAATTCACTAACACCATCTTCATCTCTATAATTCTTAAAATCATAGTATACTTTAGTTAACATTCCTATTTCATCATGCCACATGCTGCCGTCATCACTTCTTCCGGCATTTTCTCCTTCTTGCATAGCATATTTCCAACCAATATCATCCGCAATATAAGATTTATTATTTATTTTAAATTCTTTTTTTTCCATATTTCCTCCCAAAAATTAAAGAGCGAGTTAAGAAAGAACTAAAACTCGCCCAGCATCGATTTGTGCTTGATTAATTTTTTGTATAATTGTTTTACCATCTTCGTATTTATGATAGATAGTTATTTCTAATTCTTGTTTTCCAACATTTGAACCAGCATCTAATATTGCTTTTTTAGTTTGCTCATAGATTTTACTTTCTGGAGAAATAATTTCTCCTTCACGTTTATTATCCCCCACGATTGCTAGTTGCGGATTATTTGCTCTAGCATAACCACCTTGAGCTAGTTTAGGAATTGTACTCATGTTAAATCCTTTTCCACCAACGACTGGGACCCAATCTGGGATTTTAATTTTATTTAATCCCTTTATGAATGCATTTATACCATCAATTATAAAATTAATCGGGGTTTTGAAAACATTAACTAAGCCGTCAAATATACCTTTAAAAACATTTTTCACTCCATTCCAAGCCTTTTTCCAATTTCCAGTAAAAACGCCCGTTATAAAGTCAATAATTCCACCAAATATTTTGAAAATACTTTTTACAGCATCACTTATAAATGAAACCACTGTTCCAAAAACTCCAGTTATCAATCCTCCAATATATGTAAATGCTGGAGATAATTTTTCAAGTAACCAACTCACTATAGGTTCTATAACGTTATTATATATTTCCAAAGCTCCATTTGTTAATTTTAATATGAAAGTGCTAACTTCTTCAATTAATCCTTTTAAATGTTCATCCCATAACCAAGATAAAGTTTCTAAAAATGGTGTTATTATAGGTTCTAACACGTTATCCCAAATACTTTGAAATAAATCAATTGTTTTTTGAACAAATTCACCAATATTGTTAACTAAAGGTTCTCCATATTCATCCCAAAGATCTGATAATATTTTTGTGAAATCCTCCCATGCAGATGTAATTATTTGAATTGCCGGATCAATTGTATCAACCCAGATAGAATTGAATACTCCTGCTACTCCACTAGTTATCTGTGGGCCCCAAGCATCTATTGCTAGTTTTGTATCATTCCAAAAATTAGTCCACAACACTGACATATTAGAAACAGAATTTGATACACTATTTTTAATATTGTTCCATGTTGTGGAGACATTGCTAACAAAATTTTCACCAAGTGTTTTCCAAAACTCCCAAATAAAATTTCCAGCTGAAGTTACAGCACCAACAAAAGATTGCACAGGTGCACTATTCCACATTTCTTTTATTTTATTTTTGACATTTTCTATACATGATAATAATTTACTGTCATCCATAGTTGGAGCGATCGAAGTATTATCAACATTCATAACACCGCCACCAGAAGTATCAGAAGATGAATCCGCGCTAGAAGAGGGTTTTAAAACATTAATTTCATCAAGTCCAGAAAAAGCTTTACTAATCTTTTTAGCTGATGCTACTGCATCTTTCGCAGAGTCTTTTGCTGATGCTCCGATCATTGATATGCTATTACTAGTTTTCTGTACGACATCTGGCATTTTTAATCCAAAAGTGGACATTACTACTTGTAGTTTTTTAAATAAGCTTGTAATAGCATTTATAGCTGAATTTATAACTGGAATAAATAACTGTGCTATTGGAGTAACAACTTTTCCTATAGCAACTGTCATTTGATTAAAATTAAATTTTAACTGTTGAATTTGACCAGAAAAGGTTTTAGTATATGCTGCTGCATCTCCTACTTGAAATCTAGTCTCATTCATTATTCCGTTATATTCGGCTTGAATTTTTTCTGCTTGAGTTAAATCATTGGAACTTTTTCCAATACTTTTAGCATATTCTTCCCACATTTTTGCAACATTTTTTGTAACACCTGCATTATCTACTAGAATTGAGTTTTCGTTTTTTAAACCTTCTGTTGCAGTAACAACAGCTTCACCCAAATCATATGAAGCCTGTCTACCAAACGCAGCGCTATCTTTTAGCCTAGATAGCACATCTTCTATTTGTGATGCATCATATCCTCTTGATAACAGATTTTTATAGGCAGTAGCAGTTTCTTCTATTGAAACTAATCCATCAGCAGTATATTTATTAATGAAATCTTGTGCTTGAGCAAAAGAATTTCCAGTCCCTTGGACAATACTATTTAAACCTGTAAAAGCACTTTGAACTTTACTTGCACTAGATATACACTCTTTAGTAAAAGCAGCCACTTGTTTTACTGCGAACGCACCAGCAATAATTCCTCCAATTTTTTTGAAAGAGGATGAGAAAGCATTTTCACTGCTTTTGATTTTGCTATTAAGTTGTTTATCATAATTAGTATCATTAAGAGTTAAATCAACAGATACTGCTCCAACATTTGTTGCTTTTGCCATTTTTTCACCTCCTAATTAAACATTTTTGAAAATATTTTTGATATATCTTCTGTGTTTATTTCGATTTTTTTATTATTTTTATTTTTAAAATTAGCCCATTTTTCACGAATTTCTTTTTCGTTTTTACTCATTTCTTTTATTTTTTTGTAATCTTTTTCTGACCTTATCTGAACAACATAACCAAGTGGGGTTTCACTATTTAAGCCACTTAAAAGTTGCCTAAATTCTTCACAAGGAATTGTTTCATATTCATAATAAAGTCTTATTCCATATTGTTGAGCAAAACTAGATACAATCAAATCCCAGTCAAACTCTAAATCATAATAAGTTTCTGGGCTAATTAGTTTTTTCTCGCTTCATCTTGTAATTTTTTAGGGTCTTCTCCTACAATCGCACCCATAATGCAATAAGATAAATAAACAGAACTTTCAACTGGTAAATTCATTTCCAAAATTTCTTTAGCTGCATCTTTTCCTAATGCTAATTCATAAATTTTATTAGTTCTTTCATTATCATCTAGTTCAGTATTTTTTTGAACCTTTGTAATTTTATCAAATGTTTTTTGTCTATTATCGACAGTATATAGCTTATCTGCTATTTTTAATTGTGGAAAATTTTCTCCACTTAAAATTTCTTTAGTTATTCCTGTATCTATTATTCTCATATTAATTTTCCTTTCTTTTTTTAGTTTTTAATAAATAAAAAAAGGGCAAAGAATGCTATCCTTTACCCTCTAACTTGCAGGTGTAAATGTTGGCTTTCCTTTACCAGTCAAATCACCACTTAATGGTGCTACATCAGTTGCACTACCCAAAATATCAGTTAATGCAGTAACTGCTGTAAATTCTAATTTTGAACCATCTGGAAATTCGATTTGCCAATCAGCTTCTGCGTCTTTTCCAATTTTATATCTTAAACCTTCAAGAAAGTCATTACCTGTATCACCTAAGGTTCTTTTCCCACTAAATGAACCAGATAATGCTTTTCCAGTTAAAAATGCGTTTTGCCATCCACCATCGTTGATTGAATACCAAGTTTCAGTATTGTTTTCAATACTTAAACTTAATTCTTCTAAATCAGCAATTTCGCTATAAACTGCTGTTTGCACTGATGCAGCCGAAGTTTTAATTTTTACTTTACAATTGCTTACTGAATATTGTCCTACAGTTATTGTAACCATATTTATCCCTTACCTTTCTTCATGAAAATTTAATTCAATCGAGTATTCATAAACATTATTTTCGTCTGTTCCTAAATTAATTGGTTCATTGTAAATCATTTCTACAAATATTCTTTTTGAATTAATAAAAAATGACCTTTCATTATAAAAGTCATATATTTTTTGTGCCATTATTTCGGCATCATTTTGATTTTTAGTATATCTTAATAAAATAGTTATAGGTTTTATGTTTGTACTTTTATTTTTTATACCTCCAAACACTCCTACATATTCTGAATTTCTTTTTGAATTATAAAAGCATATTGATTTTTCTTTGTCATTATCAATTTTACCTATACTTGCGAAATTATCCCACATGAAACTTTCTTTAAAATCATCTTTGTATTCTTTTAAAGTCATTTTAATTTTCCTTTCAAAATTTTGGCGAACATCTTTGTAGCCCACTTTTTCTTATTTCCGCTAATATATGGATCAAACCACATGCCACTAGCATTTTTGTTTTTTGTTTTTTGAAATTTATACTCTGGATGAAAATATAATCTCCTAGCATAAGGACCATCAGACACAATTGTGATTTTCCCAGCTTTCTTTTTTGAATCATCGACGAATGTTTTTCTATCTTGTAATTCTCCAGTATCAAAAGGCATAGTCTGGCTTTTTTGTAAATCACTCTTTAAAGCATCAGCAGTTTCAACTAAAGCATCATTCATCAACTTTTTTACATATGTATTTCCTTTATGATTAATTTTCCCGATTACTTTGACTTTCATTTTATTTCAAACTCTGTGTGATGGATTGTTCCATTAGGATTTCTAGGTCTATATCCGGCATATATCTCATAACTATTGCCATTTATAATAATAACCCCATCACTAACACTTTTTAATGATGGTGCTATATCGCCTTTTATGATAACTTTTCCAAGCAAAGTAATTTGTTTACCTTCAGCATCAATAATTCTTTTAGCTTTTTCACTGAATATACATTTACCTCTTGCTTTTAAACTTTCAAGAGGGCTTCCTTCTTCAGAAATCCCCTCTTGGTTTAATATAAGCAAATATTCAGTTTTCAATAGCCAATCTGGAAAAGGTAATACACTAATTTTATTAGCCATTATCTTAACTTACTATCCAAACCTGTCTTACTGATATAATCATAAGCTATTTCAGACATGTTATTTCTTTCTGCTAGTGTTTTATTGCTACCTGAATTATCTTTGCTCACAGATATATCCAATACACTATAAGAACTAATATCTCTATTATTTTCATTATTATAACCATTTTCAAAGATATATTCTGCTTGGTAACAAATTGCTTCTTTTATTTTTTCTTTTTGAAACTCAGTCAGATTGTCAAAACCTATTGCAACTATTCTATTAAATGTTATACTATCAATTTTTTCTTGTGCTAATTTTAAATATTTTTCAATTTCATCATTCGATAGTTTTACACCCATAAATTCATCTGAATAATATTTTTTATTAACATAAAGTGTCATTCAGACCACCTCCTATTGAAGTGGTTTCTTTTCCACTTCTTTTGTAACAACTTTTTTAGGAGAAGAAGATTTTACATCTTCCAACTCCTCAAAATTGTTGTTTTTCTTTAACTTATCAACATAGTAAATCAAATTTTCTTCAATTACATGTCCATTTTTCTTATTCTTGAACTTTGCCATCTTTATCATCCTTTTTAGGTTGATTTTTAGTTTCTTTTTTATCATCCTTTTTAGGTTGATTTTTAATTATTAATCCTACAGTTCTCATTTATATTCCTCCTATTAAGCTGTTGGTGCTGCCTTGTGGTGTAAATAAATACCGGCAACTTTGTTTTCGTAAACATCTGCTAGACCATATTTTCTATAACCAAATTTCCAGCCATCAGAAGTTTGATTTTGTTCTGGAGTAATAACTTTTGGAGCGATGTGCTTATTATATTGCATTACAGCATCTTTATGAATAATCATGAAGTTGATATCTGCTCCATTAGTATCTCCACTTTCAGAACCTTTAGCATGTCTTTTATATCCACCTTTTGTTTCGTTAGTTGATTTGCCATCTAACATATCAATAGCTGTATAAAATCTTGTTTGAGGAACTAAAATAACTTGACTAAATCTAGCTAAAACTTCTTTAGATTTAGTTGTGTCTAAGTCATCAACTAAGCCTTTTAATGTTGGAGTGATAAATAAGTATCTATTTTCATAAGGCACTTCATCTTCATCCATTTTATTAGTTGCTGTTCTTAAAGCACTAATTACATCTGCTCCAGTTGATAGAGTTGCTGGAGTTGCAACTTTTGAAATTCCACTTACACCTGCATATGTTGCAAATCTAAATGCATCTCCTTCTGGAGCAACTTTAGTTCTGATAAATTCACTTGCAAGTTTACCATAAGCAAGCCATGCTGTTTCTTCATCATCCATTGCATCAACAGTGAACATTCTACCACGTTCGTAGTTAAATTTAACTGTTTCGTTTGTCATGGTTACATCGCCATTTGTGTAACCACTATTTCTATCGTAATCTCCTAATGCATCCATATCAATTTTTGGAATTACAATTTCATTAGCATTTGCACCTGCTTGAGCTAGCGAACTATCACTATCTAATACAGATGTAACTGCTGTATTTTTGTACACTTCATCTAGTAAAGGTACGTATTTTTTAAATTTTGAAATATTATTTGCCATTTTTCATCATTCCTTTCTTTTTTTAGGCAAAATAAAATGAGATTTATTTTAATCCCATTATTTTTCGCATATCTGCGAGTTCATCTTTTTGTTCTTCTTTTCCATCGTCTCCAATTTTAAAAGTCTTTTTATTATCATCGGACTTTGAAACTAGTTCAGGAAAATCCTTAAGTAGGTCTTCGATTTCAGTATTTAGTTTACTTTCATCTAAAGTCCCATTTTCATCAAGTATGTTTTTCTTATCAACTAATCTTACAGCTCTAGTTATTTTTTCATCCTTGACATTTTTTCTAAGCAACGCATTTTCAATTTTAGTATTGATTGCTTCAAGTGTAGCTTTCTCAGCTTTCTTTAACGCTTCTTGAGTTTTTTCATCTACACTTTTAGATTTTTCTTCGTCTTCTTTAGCTTTTGCTAGAATTGATTTAGCCTTTTCAATATCATCAATCCCTAAATCTTTAAGTTGCTTTGCTAAAGCTTTTTGTTCATTCTTTAAACTGATATCATTTAGTTCTTTGTCAGTGTACTTTTTTTCTTCTACCTTTTTATCAGCTTCTTTCACTCCCTCATCTTTAGTATTTTTTGTAGTATCTTTTACTTCTTCTACATTTGAAGTTTGAACATTTTCTTGTTCCATAATTCTCTCCTTTTTCTATGGATAAGGTCATCCACACTCCGTTTATTAGATACGGTCAAACTATATTTTAGTGCATACAAAAAGCCGATATTTCTATCGACTTAATATTTATAAGCACCATAGAATAGACAGGCAGAAAAGTAGGAGTCGAACCTATATAGCATCATCCAACGGATAGCCTCTCCTCTTATCTATTCTATGCTACCCATAAAGGTAACACTAATTATTTTTTCTTATTTATAACATTTATTATTTCTCTATTTTCTAATCTTGTTTTCTCAAGTTCTGCTCTTATTGCAGATAGTACGCACATTATAAAAAATAGAAAAATAGCGATTATTATTAACACTGCTATCATAATATTTTCCTTTCTCATATCAAATCATTTTCATTATTATCATCATTATATAATTCATCATATGAAATCCCAAATTCAATGCATTCTTTTAATTTTTTTAAATAAGTTTCATCATCGTCAAATATATTTGTATAATCATTATTTCCAAATATTTTTTTATACTCTTGTTCCAATTTTTCTATTTGATTATCTAATTCCGTATTTTTCTTTTTAGATAATTTATTAAGTTTTTCTACAATATCCATTATTTGCTCCTTTTAACAATTGTTTTAAAGTAATTATATGCATTTGGAAATATTCCCTTTATATAGCTTAATTCTTCCAAATCTTTACGAATGCTTGCACTTCCAAAATGCGCAAATGCCTCAGCAGTTAATGTTCCTTTATTTTTCCAGTATTTTTCAGTATGTTTATACTTTCCTACACACTTATTACCTGTTATTCCACCAATTAAATCAGACACACTACTCATTTTAGTGCTTTTGCTTAATGCTTTGCTGATTTCTCTGTATGCTTGGTCGTCATTAACATTATACCATTTTTTATATTTTTTTAAAACATTATTAAAATCTTCTTTCAATAATTCTTCAAATGTTTTATCATCAGAAACATATTCCAATAAATAATCAAGATTATGTGATATTTCATGGAAAAATGTTTTATATTTTCCTCTTACATTAATGG
>OOCI01001416.1_pt1 | contig 17849 bp, 13 predicted proteins | sample 1671761 | NCBI WGS metagenome assembly OOCI01 (sample SAMN06348190, study PRJEB24527) | human gut metagenome | biome: human gut; feature: ankylosing spondylitis patient; material: feces | host: Homo sapiens | place: China | collected 2015-10
CCGCGCTCTCGCGGCTTCTTTTGTTGATGAGCACCTGCTCGGCGATCTTGAGCGCGTCGACGCGGTTTTCGATGAAATAGGTTTCGAGGCGGGACTTCAGAAAGTCCGTCATCGCCTCCTGCACGAACTTGTTCGTGATGGCCTTTTTCGTCTGGTTCTCGTAGCTCGTCTGCGTGGAGAAGTTGTTGGAGACAAGAATGATGCAGTCTTCGATGTCTTGCCAGGCGATACGGGCTTCACCCTTCTGGTATTTGTTGTTGTCCTTCAAATACTTGTCGATGGCGTAGACAAAGGCGGTCTTCGACGCCTTTTCGGGGCTGCCGCCGTGCTCGAGCCACGAGGAGTTGTGGTAGTGCTCGATGCGCTGCACCTTATTCGAGAAGCAGCACGCGCAGGAGAGCTTGACCTTGTATTCGGGCTTGTCCTCGCGGTCGCGGCCGCGGCGCTCCGTCTCCCAGAAGACGGGGGTGGTCAGGGCGTCTTCACCCGCGATCTCGGCGACATAGTCGATGATGCCGTCTTCGTAGACGAAGTCCTGCGTCTCAAAGTGGCCGGGGAGGACTTCGTTTTTGAAGCGGAACGTGATGCCCGCGTTGACGACGGCCTGACGGCGCAGCGTTTCGACATAGTAGTCGGCGGGAATGTCGATATCGGTAAACACGTCGAGGTCGGGCAGCCAGCGCGTGCGCGTGCCGGTTTTGCGGCCGCGGTCGGTCGGCTCGATCCTGAGCTCATCGCCCTTCTTGCCCACGGGCTCGCCGCGTTCAAAGTGCAGGGAGTATTTGTTCCCGTCGCGCCAGACGGTCACGTCCATATAGCGCGAGGAATACTGCGTCGCGCACGCGCCGAGGCCGTTGAGGCCGAGGGAGTATTCGTAGTTGTCGCCGTCCAAGTTGTTGTACTTGCCGCCGGCGTAGAGCTCGCAGTACACGAGCTCCCAGTTGAAGCGCTTTTCCTTGGGGTTATAGTCCACAGGGCAGCCGCGTCCCATATCCTCGACCTCGATGCTGTGGTCTAAGTAGCGGGTGACGGTGATGAGCTTGCCGTGCCCTTCGCGCGCTTCGTCGATGGAGTTGGAGAGGATCTCAAAGACGGCGTGCTCGCAGCCGTCCAGCCCGTCCGAGCCGAAGATGACGCCCGGGCGCTTGCGCACACGGTCCGCGCCCTTGAGGGACGAGATGCTCTCGTTGCCGTAATTCGTTTTTTTTGCTTCTGCCATTGGGGTTTCTCCATTTCGCCGAAATTTACGATTCTGATCTTCAAACACAAAACTTAGTACATTATACGATTTTTTGACCACAATGGCAAGTGGCCGCGGCAGATTTTTGCCTTTGGCGGGAAAATGCAGAAATTCGCGGGAATTTCTGCGCCAATTATGCCGAAAGACGTCGAGCATAACCAATTGTCAACCGGCGGGAACGCACTGGAACAACAAAGTTATTCACAGTTTCCACAGAGTTTTCCACATCGTTATGTCAACAGAATAACCGCGGATAAACCATGAATGGACACGCTTCCGCCTCTTCAGCGCGGAAAGGGCATTTTCGTCAATTTAACACTTGACGGCATTTGTCGCTTGCACTTGTCGGGAGGACATGCTAAAATTTCGTTAAGAATTTATGAAGAAGCGGAGCGGTGGGGAGATAAAGACCGCTCCGCCGTGCCCAAAAAGGCAGGGAACGCTATGGAAAAGAGACAAAAAACCTCCCTGACGATGTGTCTTGTGGCCATCGGCATCGTGTACGGCGATATCGGTACCTCACCGCTGTACGTGATGAAGTCCATTTTGGAGGGGAACGGCGGCATCACGCAGATCAACGAGCCATTCATTGTCGGCGCGCTGTCGCTCATCATCTGGACGATCACGCTGCTCACGACCATCAAGTACGTGCTCATCGCCATGAAGGCGGACAACCACGGCGAAGGCGGTATCTTCTCGCTCTATTCGCTCGTGCGCAGCTGCGGCAAGTGGCTCATCGTGCCGGCGATGCTTGGCGGCGCGGCGCTGCTTGCCGACGGCGTGCTGACGCCTGCGGTGACCGTGACCTCGGCGGTTGAGGGACTTCGCAGTATCGCGATGATGGACAGGCTCCTCGGAGGCCGCCAGACGGGCGTCATCATCATCACGCTCTGCATCATCGCGTCGCTTTTTGCCGTGCAGCACGCGGGCACGAGCCGCATCGGCAAGGCCTTTGGCCCGGTGATGCTCGTGTGGTTCCTCTTCCTCGGTGCGACGGGGGGCGATGAACATTTTCTCCATGCCGCAGGTGCTCCGGGCGTTCAACCCCGCGCACGCGGTGGAGCTTCTCGTGAGCCCTTATAATAAACTCGGCTTTATGATCCTCGGCAGCGTGTTTCTGGCCGCGACGGGCGCGGAGGCGCTGTATTCCGACATGGGCCATGTAGGCCGCGAGAGCATTTACATCAGCTGGCCGCTCGTCAAGATCTGCCTGATCCTCAACTATCTGGGGCAGGGGGCGTGGCTGCTCAGCAGTCGGGGCGACGCGGCGCTTGCATCGCTTGAGAGCCTGAACCCGTTCTTTTTGATGCTGCCCGGCGCGCTGCGTCCGGTGGCGGTCATTTTGAGCGCACTCGCGGCGGTCATCGCCTCGCAGGCGCTCATCACAGGCTCCTATACGCTGGTATCGGAGGCCATCCGCCTCGACCTGATGCCGCACCTGAAGGTGCAGTATCCCGCCGAGACCAAGGGTCAAATCTACATCGACACGGTCAACAAGATCCTCTGGGTGGGCTGCACGTTCATCGTGCTGCTGTTCCGCTCAAGCGCGCGCATGGAGTCGGCCTATGGCCTTGCCATCACGGTGACGATGCTGATGACAACGCTGCTTCTGTTCGTGTATCTTTCCCGTGTGCGAGGGAAGAAAGCGCTCGCGTGGGGCGTGCTCATTGTCTTCGGCGCGATCGAGACGGTGTTTTTCCTCTCGAGCCTGTCGAAATTTGCGCACGGCGGCTATGTGGCGGTCATTATGGCGCTGCTGCTTCTGTCGATTATGATCATCTGGCACCGCGGCACGCAACTCGAGCAGAAATACAGCGTGCGCCTCAAGCTTGGTGACTATACGGAGAATCTTGCCGCGCTGCGCGGCGACAGTGCATTGCCGGAGCTGACGCAGAACCTTGTCTACATCGGCAGCAGCGACGATATGGAGACGATCGATCGCAACACACTCTACTCCATCCTCGATAAGGACCCCAAGCGCGCCCGCGCCTACTGGTTTTTGAGTGTGCATGTGCTCGACGAGCCAAACGCGATGAACTATCAGGTCGAGACGTTTGGCACGGACTATATTTTCCGCGTAAAGCTCAACCTCGGCTTCAAGAACGACCAGCGCGTGAACATCTACCTGCGCCAGATCGTGCGCGACCTGCTCGAGAGCGGGGAGCTGCCACCGCAGGAGAGAAAGTATTCGATCTACGGCCCCTCGCAGGTGGGCAGCTTCAAGTTTCTGATGCTGCGCCGCGCGGTGCCGCTGATGTCGGAGCTGAGCCGCACGGACGAGATCATCCTGAACCTCAAATACGCCGTCCGCCGCGCGGCGGGCTCGGTCATCCAGTGGTACGGACTGGACACCTCGTCGGTCATTGTGGAGCAGGCGCCGCTGGTCATCCCCAGCGCGCGAAAACGAAAAGCGCATCCAGCGGGCGAAATGAATCAAAAAGGAGAGATGCCGCGGTATCTCTCCTTTTTTACAGCAGCATCAGGATAACGCCGTACACGACGCTTGCGAGCGTGCCGAACACGATGACCGGCCCCGCGACGACGAACATCTTTGACGCCATGCCGGTGATGAAGCCCTCGCTCTTAAAGTCGATGGCGGGGGAGACAACGGAGTTGGCAAAGCCCGTGATCGGCACGAGCGTGCCGGCCCCGGCAAAGCGCGCGATGGAATTGTAAAGGTTTAAGCCTGTTAAAAGTGCGGAGAGGAAGATGAGGCAGATCGAGGTCGCCGTGCCTGCGTCCGCCTTTGCAAGGCCGAGCGAGAGAAAGCCGTTCTGGATGAGCTGGCCGAGCGCGCAGATCGCGCCGCCGATGAAAAAGGCAAAGGCGGTATCCTTGAAAATGGGCGATTTGGGCGCAAGGCGCTTGACATACTCCTGATATTCCTGAGGCGTCATATCCATGAAGAATCACTCCTTTTGTCGTAGTGTTTGCGGGAAATGGACGAAATATCCGCGCGATACCGTCTTGCGCGCGGCGAGGTTTGTGTTACAATGGGCGAGGACATTTTTGCAAAGGAGTTGACGCGATGCGACCGCTGGGACTGTATCTCCACATTCCGTTCTGCAAGGCGAAGTGCATTTACTGCGACTTCTACTCGCTTCCTCATTCGGAGGAGAAGATGGACGCCTACACCGCGGCCTTGCAGCGCGATCTGATGCGCTGGGCGGATCAGGCGAAAGGCCATACCGTTGACACGATCTACTTTGGCGGCGGCACGCCGAGCTATCTCGGCGCAGACCGGCTCTGCCGCATTTTAGAGACGGCCTTTGCCCATTACCGCGTGGACAAAAACGCTGAGATCACGACCGAGGCGAATCCCGATAGCGCACGGGAGGTATCAGCACTGCGGCAGCTCAGAGAAGCGGGCTTCAACCGCATTTCACTCGGGATGCAGTCGGCGAGCGACGACGAGCTGCGCCTGATCGGGCGCGTCCACACGCATAAAGAGACGGTTGAGGCCGTACATGCCGCCCGCGCGGCGGGCTTCGACAATGTGAGCCTCGATCTCATCTACGGCCTACCCGAGCAGACAATGGCGCACTGGCGGGAAAACCTGCAAGCGGCGATCGCTTTACGGCCTGAGCACCTTTCCTGCTATGGGCTCAAGATCGAGGAGGGCACGCCGCTCGACCGCAAAAAAGACGCCCTGTGCATCCCCGACGACGATGAACAGGCGGAGGAGTACCTTGCAACGGTCGAGCTGCTCGAAAAGGAGGGCTACGCGCAGTATGAAATTTCGAACTTCGCGCGTCCCGGGCGCAAGTCGCGCCACAACCTCAAATACTGGACGATGCAGGAGTATCTGGGCTTCGGTCCTGGCGCGCATTCGGACTTCGGCGGGCGGCGCTTCGCCTACGCGCGCGACTTGAATGCTTACATCAAGGGTGAGGAGCACCTTTCCGAAAGCGCATGCCCCGCGGAACGCGAGCGCGAAGAAGAACGCGTCATGCTTGCCCTGCGCACCGCGCGGGGGCTCGACCTGTCGGCGCTCAAGGAGGACACGCGGGACGCCGAGGCAGTGCTCGAAGAGTGCGCGCACCACGGCCTTTCCCAAAAGGAAAACGGCCGCTGGCGGCTGACGCCGCAGGGCTTTCTAGTGTCAAACGCCGTCATCGTGCGGGTGCTCGAGGCGCTTTCCCTCTAAATTTTGCGAAAAAAGTGGAAACTTTTTCCGCGTTTTCGCGTCTTTACTTATGGCAGGGTATCTGCTATACTGTGTTATGTTTACCAATTCAAGGCATTTTCAGCAAGGAGGCAAATCGTGAAATCCATTATCCGTAAGTTTTTGTCGCTGTCGCTGGCAGTCGTGCTGGCGGCGGCTCCGCTCAACGCCTTCGCGTCTGACGCGCTCGGCGACGATCTGACGAGCTCAAATGTTGAGGTCAATGAGCGCACCGAGCTCAACGCCGGTACGTTCTGGAGCAATACCTACTCCGACCTTCGTCAGGAGAACTACGTCGTCTATGAGCCGAACCGCAGCGTGAAGCCCATTGTGAGTAGCGGCAGCTACAGCACGCAGCTCTCGACCGTCTCGGCAGCAGCGCGCACGCTGGAGGCCGACGGCTACCGCGTGGTCGCGGGCATCAACGGCGATTATTACGACACCGCCAACGGCATCGCGCTCGGCAGCGTGATGAGCGAGGGCGTTTTCCGCAACATCTCCGGCAGCTATTATGCCCTCGGCTTCTACGACGACGGCACGGCGGTGATGGGCAAGCCCAACCTGCGCATCAACGCCGAGACCGACCGCGGCAGCACGTTCGGGATCACGGCCATGAACTATGTCCGCCAGACGTCGTTCGGTATCTTCCTGTATAACGACAGCTTCAATGCCCGCGGCACGATCGGCACGAGCGAGCCGGGCCTTGATGTCATCTGTTCGGTGGATCGCGGTGAGCTGGGCATCGGCGAGGAGCTGACACTTCGGGTCGAAAACATTGTCGAAAGCGGCGTGGACACCGCCGTCGGCAAGGGGCAGTATGTGCTGTCGGTCAACCTCAAGTCCAGCGAGAGCTATTTGGCCTCCATGCGTGCGCTTCAGGTCGGCGACCGCGTCACGGTCTCCGTCAGCGCGAGCGGCAGCGAGTGGAACGGCGTGACGAACATGATCGGCGCGCTCTATCAGCTGGTCGAAAACGGTCAGGTCTGCGCGGGCCTTGTCAACGGCAGCGCGCCGCGCACGGCTGTGGGCCTCAAGCGCGACGGCTCTCTTGTGATGTACACCATCGACGGCCGCCAGAGCGGCTATTCCATCGGCGCGACGCTGACGCAGGTCGCCGAGCGCATGGTCGAGCTCGGCTGCGTGACGGCGCTGAGCCTGGACGGCGGCGGCTCGACCGCGCTCGTCGCGACGCAGCCCGACAGCACGACGGCTTCGCTTGTGAACAAGCCCTCCGGCGGCAGTGAGCGCGCGGTGACAAACCACCTCTTCTTAGTGGCGGACAGCCGCCCGACGAACTCCGTGGGCCATGTGTATCTTGAGAGCGAGAGCACCCGCGTGCTCCCGAACGCACAGGTCAAGCTGACCGCGACGGCGCTCGACACGAACTATATCCCCATGGAGAACTCCGCGGTCTCGCTGCGTGCGGATCGCGGCACGATCGACGGCAATATTCTGACCGCACCTGCCTCCGGCACCGTGACGGTGACGGCGAGCGCGGGCGGCGCGAGCGCGCAGACGAAGATCGATGTCATCACGCAGCCCGACAGCATCAGCGTCCGGCAGAACGGCAAGGCCGTGAGTGCTATCACGCTCAGCGCGGGCGAGACGGCGACGCTGACCGCCTCGGCGATGTACCGCCATTTGCCGGTGCTCGGCGACAACAAGGGCTTTACCTGGACCGTGCAGGGCAATGTCGGCACGATCGAAAACGGCGTGTTCACGGCGTCCGGCAGCATCGGCAGCGGCAGCGTGACGGCGAGCCTCGGCCGCATTTCCGTGACGGTCCCTGTGACGGTGACGGCGCGCGCCCTGCGCACGCTCGACGGCTTTGAGACCTCGTTTGCGACCGCGACCGGCACGCGTGCGATGCTCTCCTACAACAGTGAGATGACCCGCGTGCACAACGGCTACGCCTCCGCACGGCTTGACTATGCGACCGGCAGCGAGGGCAACGCCTACATCGGCCTCAACTATGCCATTCCTTCAAATTACGACCAGCTCAACTTCTGGGTCTACGGCGACAATAGCGGAGCGCAGCTCGCGCTGGTGACGGATACTGGCAGCGTGAACCTGGGAGTTCTCAACTTCTCCGGCTGGAAGCTCCTGACGGCGAACCTCGGCGCGGCGACCGCGATCACGGGCATGATCGTCTCTTCGGACACGGAGCTTATCAGCGCCGTGTACCTTGACCAGCTCGTACTCTCCTACGGCGGCCTGACCGATACGACCGCGCCGAAGCTCTCGCTCCAGTACAATGCGGCGAGCAACACTGTGACCGGCACGGTGAAAGATGACATCGACGGCGCGGCCATCCCGACCATTCGCGTGACCTACGACGGCAAGAGCTACACGTCCTACACCTATGACCAGTCCAGCGGCGCGCTGAGCATTACGCTTCCCGCGGCGGACGGCGCACAGCACCGCGTGAGCGTGGTCGCGGGCGACGCGAGCGGCAACCTGAGCCGCGCGGGCGTGAACGCCGGTACGTCGAGCGCGACGCCGGCCTTTGCCGATATGCAGGACCACTGGGCGAACGATGCGGTGGCGTACCTCAAGCGCAGCGGCATTTCGAACGGCTCGAACGGTAACTTCCTGCCGGATACGAACATCAGCCGCCAGGAATTCGCGGTGCTGCTTGCACGCTATCTCGGCTCTTCGCAGGATTATTCCTCCGTGCAGCTCCCGTTTGCCGATACGAATGAGATCGCATCCTGGGCGCTGAACGGCGCGAAGGCGATGTACTCGCTCGGCATCATCAAGGGCAGTTCCGACGGCTCGGGCAAGCTCTACTTCAACCCCACGGCCAACGTGAGCCGCCAGGAGGCGGTGACGATGCTCGGTCGCCTGACCGAAAAGGGCTACGCCCAGGGCGCGCTCAAGTTCACCGACAGCAGCGCGATCCAGTCGTGGGCGGCGGAGTACGTGAGCACGCTCAGCGAGATGGGCATCCTCACGGGCTTTAGCGACGGCAGCTTCCGCCCGGGCGGCGCGATGACGAGGGCACAGGTGGCGACAGTATTGTACAAATTCTAAAATGAAAGGGAACGGCAAAGCCGTTCCCTTTCATTTTAGAGGGGGATTGCAGGCCGCTACGCGCATAATTCGCCCGCCGTCGGCGGGCGAATTCCACACTTGCGGCCTGAGAAGAGTCATTTCCAACGCGCATGTCGTTGGAAATGACGATCAAAATTATTTCGCGTCTGCGGACGCGAAAGTCTGCGACGCCTGGGTGCGGTGGACTGTTTCGCGCCCGCAGGGCGCGAAATGCGCCGGGGGAGTGCGTGCGGGGCGCTGTTTTGCGCTCGAAGAGCGCAAAATGCGTGCTTTTTAGAATGCTGTTTTGCGCCCGGTGGGCGCAAAAGGCGCATCTTTCGCTTTGATGAGGCTTAGATAGGACATTGAACGCTGCTTTTTTGCGGAAAATGCGCAAAAAGGGGCTACCTTTTTGCGCGGCGGCGTGCTATGATAATTTTGAATTTGTATCTGTATGAAAAAGGGGGCGGAGAGAATGAAACGCGCGGGGAAACTGCTGGTGATCGGATTGTTTTCGCTGCTGCTCTCGGGCTGCATGTTCACGACGCCGGAGACGTCGCTCTACCGCCTGCCGAAGCTCGCGGGCGAGTATGAGTCGCTCGAATCGCAGATCGACGCGCTGCTCACAAACGGCGCGGAGTATGCCGCGCCCACGTCGGGCAGCAATTTGCAGAGCGTGCAGATGATCGACCTCGATGGTGACGGCAGCGAAGAGGCGGTGGCCTTCTTCCGCCGCGCGAGCGACAAAAAGCCGATGAAGATATACATCTTCAAAGCCGACGGCGACAGCTACGAGCGCTACGCCGTGATCGAGGGCGCATCGAGCCAGATCTACAGCGTGAACTACGCGGATCTGGACGGCGACGGGCTCAAGGAGATCCTGGTCGGCTACAAGAGCAGCTCGGATGTGCAGGGGCTTGCCATCTATCCGCTCTCTCCCGGCACGTCGGAGTCGCTTTTGACGACGGGCTATTCCCGTTACGCGAACCTCGACATGAACGGCGACGGGAAGCAGGAACTTTTAATTATTTGCAGCGACGAAGAGAGTACGGCGCGCGTCGATTACTACGACTGGGATGACGGCGCGCTGCACGCGAAGTCCTCGCTGCGCCTGTCCGCCTCGGTGGCGGAGCTGAGCCGCCTGACGGCCGGCACGCTGACGGGCGGGGAGAACGCGCTGTTCGTGACGGGCGTGACGGGCGACAACCTGACCGTGACGGACGTGCTGGCGCTCAAGGGCGGGCGGCTGCAGAACATCGCCCTCGGCGCGGACGCAAATCAGGTACCCGCGGAGGAAATTTTCCTCGGCCTTTTCCCGCGCGATGAAAACGGCGACGGCGTGACCGAAGCGCCGAAGACGCGTCCCTTGCAGCGCTTTGACCGCGAGAGCGAGCTGCAGTATTACGTTGTCTGGGAGCAGTACAGCATCGACGGCACGGTGACGGACGTGCAGAGCTGCTTCCACAATGTGGCGGACGGCTGGAGCCTTGTGCTGCCGGACGAGTGGGACAAGGACCATCTGACCGTCGAGCGCAGCGCGGGCAGCGGCGAGACCGCTGTGTCCTTCTACCGCGCGGGCGAGGGCGGACTGAGAGAGAAACTGCTCACCGTCTACACCCTGACGGGCGAGGCGCGCGAGGGACTTGCCAACATCGGCAGCCGCTTTGTGCTCACGCAGCAGGTGGAGGCGGTATACGCCGCACGGATCGGCGATGCATGGAATATCACGCTTGATGAGCAATCGCTGCGCGAGCGCTTCTCGCTCATCACGGCGGAATGGACGATGGGAGACAACTGAGAGGAGAAACGATATGAAAAAAGTGCTGGTGCTGGAGGATGAAGCCAGTATCCGTAGTTTTATTGTCATCAATTTGCAGCGTGCGGGCTACGAGGTCGTGGAGGCTGAGTGCGGCGAGGAGGCGCTTCAAAAATTACAGGAAAATCCCGACACGAAGCTGTGCCTGCTCGACATCATGCTGCCGGACATCGACGGGTTCGAAGTCTGCCGCCGCATCCGCATGTCGAACGCGCAGGTCGGCATCATCATGCTGACGGCGCGCACGCAGGAGATGGACAAGGTGACGGGCCTGATGACCGGCGCGGACGACTATGTGACAAAGCCGTTTTCGCCCGCCGAGCTCACCGCGCGCGTGGACGCGCTGCTGCGCCGCATGGGCGAAAACACGCCGGCCACGCATACCGGAGAGTTGTATCAGCCGCCGTTTCTGCTGAACCTGACGAACCGGACGCTTGAAAAAAACGGCGAGCGCGTCAAGCTGACGCAGATCGAGTACGCGATCGTCAAGCTCTTTATGGAAAACAGCGGCAAGGCGCTCGCGCGCGAGGAAATTCTCGACGCCGTGTGGGGCAAGGGCTACTTTGGCGAGCTCAAGATCGTGGACGTGAATGTCCGCCGCCTGCGCCTCAAGATCGAAGATGACGCGCAGGAGCCGAAGTACATCTCCACCGTGTGGGGCTTTGGTTATAAATGGACGGTGTGAGCGCACCGAACGAAGGAGGGGCAGCGATGCCGGACAATCGAAAAGGCTTTGCTTCGGCGCTGCACATCCGTGGCCTTCGTCAGCGGTGGATGTTTTCGGCGGTGCTGCCGATCTTGCTGCTGCTGGTGCTGGCGGTGGCGCTTTTCAGCGTGGGCGTGCAGGAATACTATTACAATGCGATGCGCTCGGGCCTTGAGAGCCGCGCGCGTATCGCGGCGGAGACCTTCACGGGCTACGGCGTGAAGAGCTACAGCGAATATTACCGCCTCGCGTCGTACTCCGCCGAAACGTTTGAAGAAAAGGACACGATCGAGCTCCAGTTCATCAACACGAACGGACGCGTGCAGGTCTCGTCCTACGGGCTGACGGCGGGCACGCTGCCCGGCACGAGCGACGTTGACAGCGCGATCGGCGGTAAAATGGCGTCGTTTCAGGGCCGCGATCCGCAGACGGGGGAGAATATCCTCGCGGTGTCGTATCCGCTGTTTTTTAACTCCCGCGTCGTCGGCGTGCTGCGGTACGTGACATCGCTGCGCGAGGCGCAGCATCGCGTGTTGGTCGAGTCGCTGCTCGCTTCGGCGGCGGCACTCGTGTGCATGGCGCTGATTGCGGCGTCGAATGCTATTTTTATCAACAACGTCGTCCAGCCCGTCGCAGTCGTGAGCGACGCGGCACGCCGCATTTCGGGCGGCAGCTACGGCATCATGATCGAGAACCACTACCGCGACGAGCTCGGCGAGCTGGTCGACAACATCAACGACATGTCACTCAAGATCAGCCAGGCCGAGAAGATCCAGCAGGAATTCATCTCGTCGGTCTCGCACGAGCTGCGAACGCCGCTGACCGCCATCAGCGGCTGGGCAGAGACGCTTTCCGCTGACCCGGGCGCGAACATCGACCAGACGAAGCGCGGCCTCGGCATCATTTTGAAAGAGTCCCGCCGCCTGACGACGATGGTCGAGGAGCTGCTCGAATTCACGAAGATGCAGGACGGGCGCTTCACGCTGCGCGTGGAGAGCGTCGATCTTGCCAGCGAGCTCGAGGACGCGATCTACACCTATTTCGAGCTCTTCCGGCAGGAGGGCATCGAGGTCAGCTACAAGGGCCCTGACGAGGATGTGCCGCCGATCGTGGCAGACAGCGAGCGCATGAAGCAGGTCTTCTGCAATGTGCTCGACAACGCGGCCAAGCACGGCGGCGCGGGAAAGCGCATCGACGTGAGCGCCGCGTGCGAGGATGGACAATTTGTCATCCGCGTGCGCGACTACGGCCCCGGCATCCCGGAGGAGGAGCTGCCGTTCGTCAAGCAGAAATTCTACAAGGGCTCGTCGAAGGCACGCGGCAGCGGCATCGGCCTTGCCGTGTGTGACGAGATCGTGCGCCTGCACGGCGGCACGTTCGACATCGCCAACGCCGAGGGCGGCGGCGCGGTCGTGACGATCTCGCTGCCCATGTCGTAAAAAATAGAACGGGTGTTGCATTCTTGCAAAACCCGTGGTATGATATCGCATAGAAAAAGGAGAACCATTCATGGCAGAAGAAGCAAAAAACAAGGCTTCCGCGTCCAAGTTCCGCACGAGCATCGGCGGACAGGCGTTGATCGAGGGAGTTTTGATGCGCGGTCCGGGCAAGCAGGCTATTGTCGTCCGCTCGCCGGACGGGCTGGTCGAAAAGGTCGAGGAGCTGACGCTCGTGCGCGACAAGTACCCCGTTTTGGGCTTACCCATCATCCGCGGCGCGGTGACGTTCGTCGATTCGATGGTCAAGGGCGTCAAGGCGCTGATGTTTTCGGCGGACTATTTCCCCGACGAGGACGTCGCCGAGCCGAGCAAATTCGACCAGTGGCTTGAAAAAAAGCTCGGCAACGAAAAAATGCAGAAATTCATCACGGCGCTGGCGGTCTTTCTGTCGCTGGGGCTGACGATCCTGTTCTTTTTCCTGCTGCCGACGTTTCTGGCCGGCTTTATCGACCCGTATATCAAGAGCGCGGCGGTGCACAATCTGGTCGAATCCGTCATCAAGCTCGTGATCTTCTTCGCTTACATGATCCTGTGCTCCAAGCAGAAGGACATCTACCGCGTGTTCCAGTACCACGGCGCGGAGCATAAGACGATCTTCTGCTACGAGGCGGGGCTGCCGCTGACGGTCGAAAACTGCCGCATCCAGCCGCGCCACCATCCGCGCTGCGGCACGAGCTTTCTCTTTGTGGTCGTGGTCGTGTCGATTTTAGTCTCGAGCCTTGTCTTCAGCTTTGTCAACTGGCGCAACATGTGGGTGCGCATGGCGCTGCACCTGCTGCTGCTCATTCCAATCGTGGGCGTGACGTATGAGTTCAACCGCTACGTCGGCGGGCACGACAACAAGGTGACGCGCTTTTTGTCGCGTCCGGGCCTGTGGCTGCAAAACTTTACGACCAACGAGCCGGACGACAGCATGCTCGAGGTCGCCATCCGCGCGCTCGAGCTGGTCATTCCCGAAGAAAAAGGCAAGGATGCGTGGTAAGCATGGCAACGACGTATAATAATCTCTATCTGGATCTGCGCACGGAGCTGAGGCGCGCGGGCGACGAGGAGGCGACGCAGTCGGCGCGCGAGCTCGTCTGCGCCGCGGCGGCAAAAACGCGCGAGGAGCTGGTGCGCGACGGCTCACTCTACGCCTCGCCCGAGGTGGAGAAGAGTGCGCGCGAGCTCGTCAAGCGCCACTTGGCGGGCGAGCCGGTGGCGTATCTCATCGGCGAGTGGGAGTTCTATGGTCTGCCGCTCGACATTTCGCCCGCGGTGCTCATCCCGCGCCCGGATACCGAGGTACTGGCGACAAAGCTCATCGACGCGGCGCGCGGCGCGGGGGCCTGCCGCATTCTGGATCTCTGCGCGGGCAGCGGATGCATCGGCCTTGCCGCGGCGGCAAACCTGCCGAACGCGCGCGTGCTGCTCGGCGAATATGACGAAGAGGCGCTCAAGATCTGCCGGCAGAACATCCGCCGCAACCGCTTGACATCTCGCGTGGCGAGCCTCAAGCTCGACGCGCGCGAAAAGCCTTCGCGCACGCTGGGCGAGTTCCGGTTCCTCGTCAGCAATCCGCCGTATATTCCGAGCGCGGACATTGAAACGCTCGATGCGTCCGTGCGCGAGCACGAGCCGCGACTTGCGCTCGACGGCGGCGAGGACGGACTCGATTTTTACCGCGTGATCTGCGAAAAATGGCGCGATGTCCTGTGCGAAAACGGCATGCTCTTTTTCGAGGTCGGCATCGGGCAGGCGGATCAGGTGCTGCGCATCATGCGCTCGCACGGCTTTGGCGACATTCAGATCGTCAAGGACCTCAACAACATCCCCCGCGTGGTGTACGGCACGCGCGTGGAGACCATTTGAAGCGAATTTAGTTTACATAAAGAATCGGGAGGAACGCGAACATGGCAGAAAAGTCTCAGACGAAGGCAGCTGCGGCGATGGCCGACGACAAGAAGCGGGCGATCGAGACCGCGATGCAGCAGATCGAGCGCACCTATGGCAAGGGCTCGATCATGCGCTTTGGCGACAACACCGTGAGCAATGTGGAGGCCATCTCCACGGGCTCGTTGGCGCTCGACCTGGCGCTCGGTATCGGGGGCCTGCCCAAGGGCCGTATCATCGAAATTTACGGGCCTGAATCCTCCGGTAAGACGACGCTGGCGCTGCATGTGCTCGCCCAGGCGCAGAAGGCGGGCGGCGAGGTCGCGTTCATCGACGCCGAGCATGCGCTCGACATCACCTATGCCCGCGCGCTTGGCGTCAAGGTCGAGGATATGCTCGTCTCCCAGCCGGACACCGGCGAGCAGGCGCTTGAGATCACCGAGGCGCTCGTGCGCTCCGGCGCGATCGACGTCATCGTGGTCGACTCCGTCGCGGCGCTCGTGCCGCGCGCGGAGATCGAGGGCGAGATGGGCGACAGCTTTGTCGGTCTGCACGCGCGCCTCATGTCGCAAGCGCTGCGCAAGCTGACCGGCGCGGTCGGCAAAACGAACACCATCGTCATTTTCATCAACCAGCTGCGCGAAAAGGTCGGCGTCATGTACGGCAACCCCGAGGTCACGACCGGCGGCCGCGCGCTTAAGTTCTATTCGAGCGTGCGCATCGATGTGCGCCGCATCGAGGCGCTGAAAAACGGCAGCGAGATCATCGGCAACCGTACGCGCGCCAAGGTCGTGAAGAACAAGATGGCGCCCCCGTTCCGCGAGGCGGAGTTCGACATCATGTACGGCGAGGGCATCTCGCTCATCGGCGAACTGATCGACCTCGGCGTCAAGCTCGGATTGGTGCAGAAGAGCGGCTCGTGGTACTCGATGGGCGAAACGCGCATCGGTCAGGGACGCGACGCGGCCAAGCAGTATCTGAAAAACAATCCCGAGATCGCCGATAACCTCGAAGCGGAGATCCGCCGCAACTTCGACAAGCTGATGACGGGCCAGTCCCGCGTGGCGGCGAAGGCCGCGGGCCGCGCCGTGGACGTCAGCGCCGACGATTTCAAGGATGAAGATTGAGAAGATCGAACGATCGAAGCATAAGCAGGAGCGCGTTCTCGTGTATCTGGAGGGGGGAGACCTCCTCCGGATCACCGAGAGCGAGCTTCTGCGTTTCGGTTTATGTATAGGACTGGACATTGACGATAGGACTGTGGTAGAATTGCAGCAGTCCGGCGCGCGGAGCGAAACGCGCGTGCGCGCGGCGAACATGATCTCGTCCCGCCCGCTGTCAAGGAAAGAGCTTTCGAAAAAGCTCAGGGAAAAGGGGGCGGTCGAGGCCGACGCCGAATCGGCGTGCGACTGGCTCGAGGAGATCGGCGCACTCAACGACGCGGAGTATGCCGCAATGCTCGTGCACCATTACGGCGGCATGGGCTATGGCGAGGCGAAAATTCGCGATGAGCTCTACCGGCGCGGCGTGCCGCGCGAACTGTGGGAGGACGCGCTGTCAAAGTCGCCCGACGCGCAGGAGGCCATCGCGCGCGTGATCGCGCAGAAGACAAAGGGCCGCGTGCTCGATGAAAAGGGGCGCAAGCGCCTGTCTGACATGCTGCTGCGGCGGGGCTTTGCGTGGCGCGATGTGCGCGCGGCAATCGCCCAAATCAGCGAGAATGCGACGGAATTCGATTACGAAGAGTAGTCGTTTGGCTATTTTTTACAATTAGTTTACAATCAGGAGGGGTTCTATGCCCTATAACGTTTCTTTCATTTCCCTGGGCTGCGCCAAAAATCAGGTCAACTGCGAGCAGATGATGGCCACAGTGCAGCACGCGGGACACAACGTCGTCCTCTCGCCCGAGGGGGCGGACGTGGCCGTGGTCAACACCTGCGGCTTTCTGGCCTCAGCCTGCGAGGAGGCCATCGATAATATCTTAGAGATGGCGGAGCTCAAAAAAGAGGGCAAGCTCAAAAAGATCATCGTCACCGGCTGCATGGCGCAGCGCTACAAGGGCGATGTGCTCTCTGAGATGCCCGAGGTGGACGCGGTGCTCGGCACGGGCAGCTACGGCGACATTGCCCTTGCCATCGACGAGGTGATGGGCGCGCAGACGCTGCGCCCCTGTCACATGGGCGATATCCACCACTGCGAGCAGGGCGGCGCGCGCATCCTCTCCACACCCCCATGGTATGCGTATCTGCGCATCGCCGAGGGCTGCGACAACTGCTGTGCCTACTGCGTCATTCCGCGCCTGCGCGGCCGTTACCGCAGCCGCCCGATGAACGAACTTCTGGACGAGGCGAGCGAGCTTGCGTCCGCGGGCGTGAAGGAACTCATCGTCATCGCGCAGGACATCACGCGCTACGGCACGGACTTGAACGGCGAGCACCAACTTGCCGCACTCCTGCGTGAGCTGTGCAAGCTCGATTTCCACTGGATCCGCTTACACTACCTCTATCCCGATGACATCACCGACGAGCTCATCGACACGATCGCGCAGGAAAAGAAGATCGTGCCGTATCTCGATATCCCCATCCAGCACTGCAACGACGACATCTTGAAGGCGATGAACCGCCGCGACACGAAAGAGAGCATCCGCAAGGTTTTCCACGACCTGCGCGCGCGCATCCCGGGCCTTGTGCTGCGGACGTCGATCATCGCCGGTCTTCCCGGCGAGGGGGAGAAGGAGTTCGAAGAGCTCTGCGGCTTCCTGCGCGAGGAGAAGATCGAGCGCGCGGGCGTGTTCCCGTTCTCGCCCGAGGAGGGGACGAAGGCCGCGACGATGGAGCACGTTCCGATGGAGGAGGCCCAACGCCGCACGGAGCTTTTAGTCGACGTGCAGAGCGATATCATCGACGAATACAATGAATCCGTCCTCGGCGATGTGCGCGAAGTGCTGTGCGAGGGCTGGAGTGAGGAAGCGCAGTCCTTTGTCGGCCGCAGCTACGCCGAGTCCGTGGATATCGACGGAAAGATCTACTTTTCCGCAGAACGTGATATCATGGCAGGCGAGTTCGTCAATGTCCGCCTGACCGGCACGATGGACGGCGAGCTGACCGGCGAAGCGGTCGAATAAGTAAATGCCCCGCAGGGCAGGAGGAAAGAGAGATATGACAACTGCAAACAAATTAACGATCCTGCGCATTGCGCTGATCCCCGTATTTTTGGTGGTGCTGTACCTTGATTTCGCAGGTGCGAGATGGTGGGCGCTCGGCATTTTTGCCGCCGCATGCCTGACGGACTTTGTCGACGGCTACATTGCCCGCCACTATAATCAGATCACAAATTTCGGCAAGTTCATGGACCCGCTGGCGGACAAGATGCTCGTCATGGCGGCGATGTGCTACTTTGTCGAGTGCGGGCAGATGCCCGGCTGGTGCCTCGCCATCGTGCTGCTGCGCGAGTTTGCCGTCTCCGGCATGCGCCTTGTCGCCGTGGAGCAGGGGCGTGTCATCGCCGCCGCCTGGTCC
>OOCI01001420.1_pt1 | contig 17824 bp, 41 predicted proteins | sample 1671761 | NCBI WGS metagenome assembly OOCI01 (sample SAMN06348190, study PRJEB24527) | human gut metagenome | biome: human gut; feature: ankylosing spondylitis patient; material: feces | host: Homo sapiens | place: China | collected 2015-10
TTGCTTCCCTTATGTCCGCCTTAATACCAGCTCCACCAGTTCCTTGGGGGTGGATACAATATAATCGGCGCCCTCGGCCTCCAGCTCCTCCCGGGTGCGGACGTGGGCTGTGGTGAAGTCCATGGCGTTCGCCATCGGTCCACCTCCAGCTCAAGAACGTCCTTCGAGAAGATGGCCTCGTCATCGTGGCCGATGATATGGATCGAGACGTACCTGTCCGACCTGCGGACGGCGCGAAGGACCTCCTCCCTGGGCCATGCAAGGTACTCGATGTACCCGTAGCTTCCGGGGCACCTCCCGCGGGCCTCGTTCTCCTTGGATTCCATCTCCGGACCGTCGTAGCGCGGCCTCAGCTCCAAGGCGACGTCCAGGTCCCCCAGCGTGTCATACTCGGGGTTGTTCACGTATGAGCCGAAGACCACCGCCCTGGGGATGGTGTAGCAGTACTTCGGATCGGAGTTGACCGCCTTGATGTTGGCCTTCACCGCCTCCAGCTTCCTGTCTGCGGTGGAACGCTTCATCCTGACCCTCCTGTCGGTCATTCGCACCACCCCCTGATCGTCTCAAGGGACTCGTCGAACATCCTGGCGATGAGTACCCTGGCAACGACCTCCGCCTGGGATGCGTCCAGGTGCTCCTGGTCCTCCGGGAACGTGGGCCTCTCCTCATCCGGATAGTAGGCCCTGTGCCGGGAGATGCCCTCCCCCGGGATCAGTAGGAGCATGGTCCAGAGGACCTGCCTGTGCGTAGTTGGAACCTTGGTCATGGTGCAGATGCCTCCCCGGGGATCGATGACGGCATCCACGAACTCCTGCTTCGGGATGTAGCGCTCCATAGGGTCGGCCAGCCCGCACTTTATGAGGAAGTCCCGGCAGTAGCTGTCGCGGATCTCGGCCAGGACCGCCTCGACCTCGGAGATGTCCTTGGTCATGACGTACGGGCGGATGCCCGACAGCGATGGCAGCTTGCCGTAGGTGGCTGTGCTGACCCCAAGCTCGTCGATGAAACAGGTCCACCAGCCGTTGCCCTTCCTGGCGCATGCGACGATGCTGCTCCTGGCCTGGGAATCGCGCCTGACGTAGAAGCGGACCTCGTCCATGCGGCCGGAGGGCACGAGGGCCCCTCCGAGGACCGAGACGGGGTCCACCGTCTCCCTGATCGCGACGCGGAGCGCCCGGAGCTCGTCGGAGGTGAACTCGAAGGTCATGCTGCCGTCCTGATGGACGGCCTCGACCCTGGCGGTGCCGTCCGGACCGATGGGATGGACGATCAGGCGGTTCCCGTGGATGTCGGTGGAGACGCGGGTTGCGTCCATTCCGGTGTCGTCCGTCACAGAACCACCCTCCCGATGAATGTGACCGTCCAGACGGCCACTAGGACCGCGAAACATCCGATGCATACGCGGAGGAGTCTGAACATGGCGGCCATGTCCTTCTCCAACTGTGCGATGCGGGCATCGTACGAACGGCGATCGAATGATCCGTCGGTCATTCCACCGCCTCCAGAACCCCTTCGATCCATGCCTCCCATGCTTCGACGCACGCCTTGGCCGGGACCATGTACGGTTCGGGGTCCCTGGCCGGGCGCCTGATGGCGTCCCTGAGCATGATGTCCATGAGGAGACGTTCGACCATGCCGGGCCCCATCGGGAGGACGTCGCGCTCGGAGTACCTGCCGTAGCACAGCATCCACTCGGCGACGTCGGCCCTCCTGGAGATGCTGTTCATGGCATCGCCTCCTGGGAAGGCGCCTCCCTGAGCTCACGGTAGAGCTCTTCGAAGCGGACCTCGTCGCATTCCATCCATGCTAGATACAGCAGCCAGAGGATGTCGAACGATGAGGTTGGGGTCATCCGTCCACCTCCCCGTCCACGAAATCGCCCAGCATCCTGACGATGCATTGCACCTCGTGCCAGTACAGGTGGACCTCCTCGCCGTTCTCGCGCGAGATCGTGACGCCGTCGGGTCTCGCGCTGATAGTGAACCTGACCTCGGTCATCCGCTCACCTCCCTGCGTTCGACGGTGAGACGGTAGCGTGCGTCCTCCAGCTGGAAGCTCCCGCTCCTGCCGGAGATGAAATCGAACCAGTCGTCGCGTGTCTCCCCTGCGACTACCATCTCCATCGTGACCCTCTCCGAATCCTCGCCGCCCATCGCGGTCTCGATCCCGACGATCCTGGAATCCGGGACCGCGTCCCTGGGGCGGTACCTGGCGCATGCCAGCCTGCCGTCCATGCAATCCTCGGAGCAGAGGAAATCGACGTCCCCATCCGGATAGACGATACAGTTGGCGCATGTGACGCACCTGCTGTCCGGGTTGAGGATCATACCCTCACCTCCGTCCAGTCGTCAGCGAACAGGCCGTCGTAGTCGTCCAGCCAGCGGTCCTCCACGGAGACGGTCCCGTCCTCGTGGAGCCTGCAAGCCAGGATCAGATCGCACCTGGGGCAGTTGCGGATATACATCCCCCTCAGCCACACCTCCCTGCGGAACAGGGGCTGGCGGCCCTCGGGGATGTCGATGGAATCGTACATCCTTTGGAGGACCTGGGCGAAGGTCATCTCGCGTCCCTCCGCGGGACATCCGATGTCGTTCGTGCGAATCCCCCCTGTCCCCAGTTGCCGATGCCGGGATAACTTATGCCGGTCTCCTGCTCGAAGCGCTCAAGGCGGGATAGGATGGTCCTCATGTGGACGTTGCACTGGTAGACCCTCTTGGCCCCCACATGCTCGCACCACAGGCGGATGTCCTCCTTCTGTGCGGAGTAGCGGTCTCCCATCACTGCTCCCTCCTGTCGCGGTCGGAGCGGACGCGGATGTTCTGGCGGCACTGCGCGTACAGGTGGTTCGCCGAGATCTCGATGCGGATGTCGTCCAGGCCCGCCTCGTCCAGGAAGTCCTGGATCTCGTTGATGTCGTCCATGACGTACTGCGGGAGGCTGATCATCATACCGCCCTCCACTTGCATGCGGAGCCTCTGTCGCGGAACTCCGGTTCGATGAGCCCCTTCCGGTGGAGGAAGCGGACGGCTCCGGCCACCTGCTGCTGGGTCAGCCCGGTCTCCCTGGCTATCTGGGCCGAGAACACCGGACGCCTGGCGAAGTAGAGGTAGTCCAACACGATGCGCTGCCTGGCCTCGGCCGTCGCGACGGCTTGCTTGGCGTTGGTCATGAGGACACCCCCTCGGACGGGACGGGCTCTGTGTGCGGGAGCTCCCTGTACACGTTGTTCTCAAGGTCGAAGATGACCATCTCCGGGTGGATGGGATGGTCGAGCTTGACCACGATGGTGTGGGCCTCCGGCAGCCAGTCCTGCTGGTGTGCGAGACGTATCCAGGTCCCCTTTATGCGGGGATGGGCCACCGGATGCCCGTTGGCGCCCTTCGACAGATGATCGGGGTCGAAGACCAGGCGGAACGTCCGGCATCCCCCTTCCGATTCGGAAGTGGGGAACCGGAAGTCGCGCGGATTCGACAGGATCAGCGACTTGACGTAACCGCGGACCCGGTCGGCGCAAAGGGGGCAAAGGATGAACTCTGACGTGATCGGCCCGTTTTGTATCGTGACACGGGCGCTCTGCTGCTCCCTTCTTCCGCAGATGGAGCACTCCTTCGGGCTCATTGGACCGCCTCCCATGCCTCGGGGCCCCGGGGGCCCATGCTGGTCTTCCTTATCCTGCCGGTCATCCAAAGGGAGTTGCAGACCCCGAATGCCGCAGATGGGGGCCAGCTCATGGCCTCGGCTATCTCGCCGGTGGTCATGGGACGGCCCGCCTCCTTCAGGACCGAAAGGATCTGGGTGTTGAGGCTCACTGCTCTCCCCCCATCCTGCCCTCGCATTCCTTTATGGCACGGGTGCTGGCGATGGTCAGAATCCTGCCGACGTCGGACAGCCCGATGGCGACGGCGTTGGCGGGGACCTTGTCAAGGATCTCCGCGGAGCCCACGCGGAGCGTGGAGACGTCCAGGGAGTAGATGCCCTCGGAAGTGCTGAAGATGAGCCTGTCCGTGGTGTCCATGTCGCGGTAGTAGGCGGCGGTCATGACTCCGCCCTCCCTGCCTTGGAGATGATGTCCAGGACGGCCTCTACGACCTTCTTGGACGTGGCATCGTCGAGCGTGCACGTCATCCTCTCCTGCCTGTCGGAGTTGTTGACGGCGGTGAACGTCCAGGTCACTGGGCATCCCCCCTGGCCAGCGCGTCCTTCTCAGCACGGCTGACGGCGCCGGTAATGGCGTTGGCGCTGAGGATGCGCGGGATGTTGGACAGCGGCTCCCATCTCTTGGCCGTCTCCGGGATCGAATCGACCCTGGTCATCGGGCCCATGGAGACGGTGCACAGCTCCACGGCGAAGATGCCGCTCTCGTTGGTGACGAAGAGCATCTGGGTGCTCTCGTCCCACATTATCGGGTTGCTCATGGGGACCCGCCCCCGTTGTTCGTGGTGTTCTCTACTGCTTGCGCTGGATCATTTGAATCATTGAACATTATTGCAACCTCCTTGGTTGACGATGAAATGAGATCGATGAGTTCGGCCAGCTCCGGGGACACCGGAGGTTCCATCTGGCCGAGCTGGTGATTGGCCGTCTTGTCCCGAACCACGGATTCGCCGACCGCCGACTGGATCTGTCCGAGGATCGACCGGATGTCGCATCCGGTCTCCTGCTGGATCATCCTTATCACGTCGTACATCAGGCGGATGGCCAGGTCCGTGAGCTCGGAGGAGCCCATGCGCCCCCAGACGTTGAGTGTGTTCAGACGCTCGACCGTCGTCTTATCGAGGAACACGTTCCGCTGGATCGGTTCGGAGTCCATCTCAATCCTCTTAGTGTGGCCTCGGGACAGTCAGCAGCAGACCGTCGCAGACGGTGAGCGTGATGCCCTCCCGGTTCCACCTGTACGAGCTGACGACCAGACGGACCGAACCGGTGGAATCCTGGATCGTGACGTAGCGCTGGCCGAACTCGGTGACATGGACGGTGAGCGTGGGATCGACGCGGAGCATGCTGCCGGATGGGGACGACTCCCATCCGTTCAGGTCCCCCTGCAGACCGTTCATAAGGGTCCAGTACGTCCCTTGGGAGATCATTCGGGACCCTCCTCCGCGATGCACTCGAAGGCGGCATCGATCATCGGCTTGCAGCGCTGGACTAGGATGTCGGTGAGCTCATGATGCTGGACCACGCGGACGGCGTCCGCGTTCATGTGCATGGTGTACCTCTCCACAGTGAACCCGCTAGAGTAGCGGTTCATGATCAGCCCCTTGACCTCCACCCTGCGCTCTTCGACGCTGACGTCCGTGACCATGCCTTCGAACAGCAGATGCGGGCGGTCGATGCCGATCACAAAGCATCCCCTCAGCTTCCGGACCTCCTCGGCACGGGAGCAGTTGCGGATGTGCGTCTCGCATTCCCTCCGGAAGCCGAACCTCATCCCGCACAGCGGGCATTCGTACATCCTGCGCTCCTCCACGGAAGGGGGATAGCCGGTGCGCTCCAGGTCACGGATGTCCACGGGCTCCTCCGGTTTGGACAGCAGTTCCGCCGTCCATCCCCGGCATTCAACGGGATCCTCGTACAGCCCGGACTCCGGGATCAGCTCCTCCACGGTCTCCCTCAGACAGCGCATGATGCGGTCCTCCGTCCTTTCGCGGATGCTCTTGCCCGAAGGCGATTCGCCCTCTACCATGCTCAGCATCCCGGAGTAGCTGGTCGTGCGGACGCGGAGCTCGAAGTAACAGAAGTCCTTCTTGAAGCGGACCTGCCTGCAAAGGATCCTCTGACAGCATGATTCGGCGCTGACGACGTATGAGCAGTCATCGTCGGTGATGCTCACCATCTTTCCCACGTACTCGGACACGTCCCGCCCGATGGGCAGACGGATGTGGTCCCTGTAGTCGGAGGTGTTGGAGAAGACGTTGTGGCAGCATGGGCACTTGTAGACCTGCTTCACCACGGGATTCGGTTCGCATGTCATGGGAACCCCTCCACCACGCGGAACGTGTACGCGGAGCGTCCGGATCTGGTCCTGGCCCTGCCGGTCCTCTCGATGGCGCCCATCTGAAGGAGCTCCGTGACCCTGGGGGCGATCTGGTTGGGGCTGTCAGCGCCCAACCCGACGATGATCTGCTCCACCGTCACGTCCGGGTGCCTGCGGATGTACCGGAAGACCTCGGCCTGCCTCCCCTCAAGGAAGTCGTCGCTGAGCGAGTAGTACGCCTCAAGGGATGTCTGGGCCATCCTCGTGACGGTTATCATGCGTACCCCCTCCTGGATTCCGGGTCCTCGTCGGATGCCAGCCTCTGGAGGCTGTTGATGAACGACGGCACGGCGACGATGGGGATGATGAAGGCCATCACACCCTTGCCCTGGGGATTGGGGATCTTGATCAGGATCAGGTCCCCGTCCCTCTCCATCTCCATCTGCGTGGCCCTGGCCTCCTTGAGGAGGGGGTTCCTCCTGACCAGCTCCGCATCCTTCGCGATAAGGCCTTCCGGTGCGGCGGAAGTGTTGTCGTCGGACATCGGTACACCTCCTGAATCAGCCTCTCGGCGGCCTCCAGGATCCTGTCCCCCTTCTCGGTGAGATTGAGCCTGCGGCTCAGCCCGTCCTCGTCCTCCGTGATGATCTCGAAGCGGACGAGCTCGTCGATGCGCTTCTTCTTGGATGATGTGGACGGGGAGCACGGGAGCGCCCTGGCGACGCTGGTCCTGTTGATTCCGGGGTTGTCCCTGACCAGCCTCAGTATCGAGAGATAGTCGGTGCGGATGATGCATCCGGGAGCGGGGGCGAAGGAATCCCTGAATCTGGGGTCACTCATGGTCCCCGCCCCCTACCCTGAAGGCTCCGTGCCCGATGGCCTCGCGCACGGCGTGGTCTATCCACCTGACGGCCTCGGGGTTGTCCTCGTTCCCTTCCGGATCGCGGAACCCGACGCGGTAGAGGAAGTCCGAGAACTGCCAGCCCTTCCATCCGAGACGGGACAGGAGATGGTCCTGGATCCCGTACAGGATCCCGTCGCCGGAGCCGTCCTCCGAGACGAGCACCGCTAGGTAGTGGGGGAAGCGGAAGCAGCCCGGGACCTCCCTGTGCCAAATCTCAGATGTCTCGGCCATGGGGAGACGGATGGGGGACCATCCCAGCTCCCTGAGACGGTCCCTGTCGATCCCCGTGATGTAGACGGTCCCGTCATTGAACATCCGGCCGACCTCCGGGGAGAGGACGGCAATGATCTCGTCGGACCTCATTCCTCCCCCTCCATCACAGCGGCGATCTTCAGCAGATGGCTGACCACCTGCGTCCCGGTCCATGTGAGCGAGACGAACTTGGTGTTGTGCTGACGCGGGGCGTCGTCGATGCTGACCAGTCCGGCATCGATCAGCTCCATCAGACGGTTGTGCCTCGGATGGGAGTTGACGACGATGTCGGAGAGCTTGGCGGGCTGGAGGCGGCCGACTGCGAAGAGCACATCCATCGTGTGCTTCTTCTGAAGGGTCGTCAGCGAGTCGGGGATCATCTCGACACCCCCTTTGTATCACGTGCGATTTTTACGGCCGTCAGAATGCTGTTGGCAAACTCCTCTGCCTCGTCGGGTGTCATGTCCACGGAGAAGTGGACCCTCTTGGTCTGCACATGAACGACGACGTACTTCCAGTCATCCGTCCACCCAACCTGAGCGATCATGCTATCACCTCGTACCTGACGCGGTCCGCGTCGATGCGGCGGACCCTGCCCTTGGCGACGAGTCCCCTCAGACAGCTTTCGTGGCTGACGCTGGGGAGGTCCCTGCGTATGTCCCCGCGGGTGCATCCGGGGTGGCACGCGATGTACTCGATCAGAACGTCCGCGGGCGTCCTTCCGGGATAGCGGAGGTTGAAGAGTTCGCTCACTCGACCACCTCCTCGTTCCCGTACTTGTCAAGGTAGTTCAGAACGGCCCTCAGTCCGAGTGCGGCGCGGGTCCTCGCCTCGACGTCTGCACGGACGTCTAGCTGCATATACAGGTCGGCGTCGATCTTCGACTGCGTGTCGATCAGCGGTTCGGTCTTGAGGATCGGCGGGATGTAGGGGCGGGGCTCGCACTCACGGGCCTCGATGAACTCCTCTATCGCCTTCTCCAACACGACGTGGAACTGACGGCGTTCGGACACTGCCCTCGCCTTGAACCTGTCGTAGACGGACTTCGGGAGGCGGAGCATGAACTTCCTACCCTGGGGCTTGGCTATCGCAACCTCGACAGGGACGACGGTGGCGTTGGGAGTCTCGGAGAACTCTTGAGAGTCCTCCGACACCTGTGTCGAGTTCTCGGACACTTCGGAACGGTCCTCCGGGGTGTCGTATCCCATCAAGGGGTCTACGTTCTCCAACAAGGGTTCGGTTGTTGGGGTCATGAGACCTCACCCCTTGTTGGGACGGTTTCGGGGGTTTCCGCACCCCTTGTTGGGCTTACCCCTTCTTGGGGCTTCCCACGGGCCTTTCTGCACAGCTCCTGATAGTCGGCGAACAGCCCCTCCTGTATCAGAGCACTCTTGAGAGTGTCGGGGGCGATGTGCATAATCTCGTGGGCAACACGGGTGTACGTGATGCCCTGACGAGCGAAGTCCATTACCGTGTCCACGGACGATATGTACGTCCTGTGTTCGCCTTCCGTCTGGATACGCTTCTGGTTCTCGGCTACCCTGTGCGAGAAGCAGAACGCTAGCATGCGTCCGCAGTGCTTGCCCTTGATTCTCGCCGACTCCATCCCCGCCTTCGTGTTGGTGCGGAGCTTCGTACGTTCCTCCTCACCCTGCCACGTTGAGACTAGATTCATCAGCTTAGCCGGGCCCGACTCGGGATTGCCGAAGGACTCGGAGACGTACTGTATCATCGTCCCGCGTTCCTTGCATATCTTGACAATCTGGCCCATGTCGTCGGTGTCACGGGACAGACGGGATGGGGCCCATGCGATCAGCATGGTTATGTGCCCCAGCATCACATGACCGAGACACTGGCGGAGTGCCGGGCGGTTGGTGTCCTTTGCGGACTTCTCCTCGACATACTCGCCGACGATCTCGATGCCGCGGTCCGCACACCACTTCTTGATGTTGCGGACCTGTGTCTGCGGATCCTGATCGTGGTCCTCGGTGGAAACACGAGCGTAGAGGACGGCGGTGCCGTTGAAACCGGAGTCGGCGTCACTCATCCGGATCACCGTCCTGGTCGGGTCCCTTCAATGAACGGAGTCTGCGTAGCAACCGTTCGTTCTCGATCTCGTACTGGATCGGACCCCGGACATTCTGACTCATGATGTCGTCAATGTCAGCGAGGTTACACGAACGAGCCTTGATACGAAGCCAATTTAGGCTCGTATCCAAACTTCCGTAGTCATCTAAGTTCCTAACCAGGAACGATGGCGTCAAAACCTGGAGATAGTCCGCCCTGTTGAGGATGGCAGAACCGATGGCGATGTGCAGTCCCCTGCGCTCTGCGAGCGGGAGGTCGGAAGTCCCTACTTCCGAGACCACATCGACGACGTCAACCATTCTGAGGGTGCAGAAATCGTCCATCAAGCGAATCTGATCGTCAACGGAGAATGGGGAAACACCATCGCAAGGAGTGGTGGCCAGGATGACGGCCCTTGTCCCGTCATATACGGCCTTCCTCTTCTGTGCAAGCTCCTTGTTGTAGGCTGTCCTGTCGGCACCCCTCTTGGACGAACTGTAGTTGTCGAGGCAGCGCGTCTTGAGGTCCGGGCCGAGGATGACCATCCCGCTTCCGTGTCTCCAGAAGGCATCGAAAACAATCTGGCTGTTCTCGAATCCTCCCAGGCAGTCCTCCTCGCAGAAGATGAAGATCCGGGGGATGAGGATGGTGTATCCAATCGCCTCCTTCAGCACCGAGTAATCCTGGGTGCCCACATCCACAAATCTGGCGGCGATGTTGAAGTGCTTGCCTTCGCAGAACGCCTCGAATCTGCGGATCTGATCCTCTACAGGAAGCTTCGACTTGTCGCTGGCGAAGAAAACGAGCGTAGCGCCGTTGTTAAGGGGGCGCTCCTCATATCTCCTCTTTCCAGCCATAGTCTCTACTCCGTTGAACGAAAAAAGCTCGTCGGAGTATGTGTTCATCTTGCTTATCAACTTTTCAATTTCCGTAATCTCACCTCCCGTGATGTTGTTTGTCTGACGAGAACAGGGCTCAGGCATCGTCGCCATCCCTCTCATCGTCCGGGTGTACCAGAAGGTCGATCAGCCTGCAGTCCGTGACCATCCTCTCGACGGCGGACTCAACGACCTCGCGATCGACCTGGAAGAGCTTCGCTATGCGGGTGTACGACCAACCGTTGACCAGGAGCGCGAAGACCGCGTCGTCCATGTGTCCGAGTTCGAAGTCGATCGCGAAACGCTCCGCTCTCATCCTGTCGATGTACCTGTCCATCGCGCTGAGAACTTCGAGGTAGGGACCGTTGGGGAACCTTCCGATATCGTCGTAGATTTCCGGCCTTCCGTCATCGTTCCGGACCTTGCATTCCGAAACGGGGACATCGTGGTCCGCCTCCTCCTCTTCGACGTAATTCTCGTTGATGCTGATCAGTTCCGTCTCGCAGTCCCCGCACGGGCAGAAGCAGCGGTCGATACTGCGGAACCTCTCCTCGGTCAGTCCGTAGAACATGCAACTGTTGTCGCATGCGGTGCACACGTAGTCGGTCATTCGACCGCCTCCTCTATGGTAACGACGTCCTCGGCCCTGCAAAGGAAGGAACCCCTGGGACGGAAATCCGGTCCGGACATTTCCCCGACCGTGATCTCGATGCACTCCGGATCCCTCCACGAGACCTGGGCGCGAACCAGCTTCCCGGGCATGGTGTAGATGGTACCGGATGGCAGCTGGACCACCAGGTCCCATCCGATCCCGATGCGTCTGACCGCGACGGTCTGGCCATCGTCGAGTACGAGAAGGAAGGTCCTGCGGTCCTTGGACTTGCGTCCGACGGTCATGGACTCGATGGCCGTCTGGATGTCCTCCAGCTTCATTCGACCACCCCCTCGTCGCCGATGATCTCCGTGAGACGGTCCACGATGTTGTTGAGGATGACGTAGGACTGCCCCAGCTCGTAGGCCGCGGAGACGAACTTCCCATCGTGCATATACAGGCTGATGTCCTCGGAGCGGATGGCCTCCTCGAAGATCTCCGACCTGATCTTGAGAAGCTTTCCCATCATGTCGTCGGTCATTCGACCGCCCCCTTCCTGCCGGACGATGCGTGGAAGATCTCGCGGTACTCGTCGTACCTGCCGACCCTGATCAGAGCGTTCTTCAGCGTGTTGGCGCAGATTCCGATGGTCCCGGCCGCCTTCCCGACGGACAGACCGTTCCTGGCCATGGCCATGACGTCGTCGATGGGGACGATGGTGGCCCTGTTCCCCGGGGTGTCCTGGAGACGGTTCCCGAGTTCATCGACCTCCTCCTGGAAGCAGAAGGTCAGACGGTGTCCGATGTACTTGCCGCTGTCCCTGGCCTCCTGGATCCCCCTGCGGACCTTCTCCGAGTGGGTCTCGCTGTCGTAGAATCCGTTGAGCCACATGCGCTCCTCCGGTGTGAGAATCATGCCCTCACCCCCTTGCCGTTGAGGATGCGGTTGATGCGGCGGTAATCCCTCTTGTCCAGGGCGGTCATGAGCTGGCGGTGGTCGTCGGCCAGCTTGTACGCGGAGACCACCTTGCGGAGATCGCTCCTCTCGGCCTCGGTGGTATCATGGTGCTTGATGCGGGCCTGGACGTATTCGAAACCGTCATCCTTCGGGGTCAGCAGTATGGAGCCGTCCTCCTGGACGGTGAGATCCAGGGCCATGCGAAGCATCTCCGGATGGCGCATGGTCCCGACGATGCGCTGTATCTCCCCGTTCACCCTGGCGGTGTAGCGGTCGGCGTCGGACATGTCGGGGATGAAGATCTTCCTCGGACCGTCGTAGAAGAAGACGCCCTCGCAATCCGGTGAGTTGGCCATGCGGCGGAGCTGCTTGAGGGTGGTCACTGCGATCCCTCCCAAGGTCCCATGTCAACGCGGAGCGTGACATGGACGGCATCGTCGGAGTCCGTAGCGGACACATCCACATCCTCCACCGGGTGGATGGCGTCGGAGTCGTCGAAGATGAGGAACATCGAACGGACGTCCCCGCTCTCGACCAGGATGAGTGTGACGGCGCCTCCGAGAAGGTCCATCTCCCACATGGCGTCGTCCGTCCTCTCCCAAAGGTCCCCATCGTGGGGGCCGTCGGTCCATCCGCGGACCTCGTCCGCGATGGCGGGGGCGAGACGGAAGCCGATCTCGATGGTTGTGCCGGATGTCAGTGGTACTTCCATTCCAGGTCCCTCCTGACAGCAACCAGCCAGAACGGATGGCGGTCGTAATCGATGATGCACTTCCAAGCCGGGTGGCGGGCCTCGTACCAGTCGATGAAGTCGCTGACGTCCCTGGCGGTCATGTGGGTCTCGGCGAGATCCAGGAGATAGCGGGGGTACTTCTGCTGGGTTTCGGGGTCGAACGGCGGGTCCTGATAGGTCTCCGCGATGGTGGCCGTCCTCGTGGGACCGGCGCGGCCGTTGCGGGAGACGAGACGCCTGCAAGCTAGGGCCATCATTCGGATCCCTCCCCGTCCTTGGGTCTCCTGAGACGGAAGGTGCGTCCTGCGGGCTTGTCGGCCTTGGGGGCCTTCTCCTTCTTCCTGCCGGATCCGCGGGAAGAGGTCCCGGCGGATGATGAGGTCCTTCCCCTGCCCTTGGCCTTCTTCGGGGGCTCCTCCTGGATGACGACGGGAGCGGGCTCCTCCTTGACGACGGGTTCGGGCTCCGGGACGGTCTCCGTGCGGGCGGGCTCCGTTTCGGAGATGGGGATGGACTCCGGTGCGGCGGCTACACGGGTCTCCTTGGGCGCCATGGCGGCGGCCTCGAAGACCATGGCCTGATACTGGGCGCGGGCCAGGCGGTCGGCCTCGTCGTGGATGAGGCGCTGGATGTCGGCGTCCTCCATTATGAAGCGGGCCTTGTCTGTGAAGGACATGGATGCAAGAGGGGTCGGGGCGTCGTCGGGAGATTCGGAAGCGTCCTCGTTGTCCTCGGGGATGTCCTTGGATCCCTCCTCGGTGTCCTCCGGAGCCGGCTCCCATCCGTCCTCGGATTCGTTCTCCGAGTCGTCCTCGGATTCGTCCTCAAGGTCCTCGGGTGCGGGCTCCCAGCCGTCCTCGACCTCCTCGGCGTCGGGGGTGGATTCCTCATCATCCTCGTCGATCTCGTAGAAGCTACCGTGATTAGGCGAGTCCTCCACGACGTATGCCTCATGGACATCGGCGAGATGCGCGGTTCCGTCGTCTCCGAAGACGAGAGCGACATGTCTCGGACCGTCCCCATCGTCGGTTCCCTCGGGCTCCTGGCCATCATCTCCGTCCTCGGGGACGTCCTCAGTGTCCTCGGGGACATCCTCGGTTTCCTCCTCGGTAACGGGCTCCTCGACGACCTCCTCCCGGGTGTCGTCATCCTCAGCATCATCCTCGGATACCTCCACGGGCTCCGGCTCCACCTCGGGCGCGTCCTCGCCGTATGCGACACGGCGGATGCGGGCCTCGATGTCCTGATGAGCCTGCTGGGATGCCAGGTACATGCTCACGTAGTCGGCGTCGCCGGAGAGGATCGTGTTGAGAAGGGATTCCTCGACGGCGATCACACGCTGGAGCCTTGAGTTCAGAAGGGCCTCCGAATCGGATAGCTCGTAGAGCTCGTCGTCGCGAAGGGACTCGTCCTCCGCAGCAATCTTGGCGTCGTTGATGGCCTTGGTGAGGGACACCTTGGCCAGACGTATGAAGGACATCACGTCGCGGACGTGGTTGCCCCAGTCCGACGGGAATGAGCCGGACTGGCGGTAGGACGCGATGGTACGGACCGAGTCGTCGAAGCGGTTGTATGCAAGCGCGGCGCGCCTGAAGCTGACGTCGAAGGCGCGCATCTTGTCGGACACTCAGCATCCCCCCGGAACGACTCCCTGGGACCTCTTGAAGGCCCAAATGGCGGCCGGACGTGACGGATAGTCCGCGGAGACGAACCCGCATTCCATGCAGATGACGTCCCAGTGCTGCCCGTCCCCCTTGTGGGTGCCGACGGACATGAGTTCGCGTGACTCGCAGCGGGGGCACCTCATTCCGGCACCTCCGTGAGCTCCACGCTCTCCACCGCGGCGAGATTGATCACGAGACGGTCCGTGCCCACGGGCTCAAGGTTCTGGGCGTACAGACGTGACAGGACCATGGGCTCGTCCTCGACGGTGAAGTCCTCCGGGTACGCGACGGCGATGAGGCAGTCGTTGAAGCGCTCCAGGAGCGTGATCGCGTCGGCGTACCACTCGCACCTGATGAAACAGGAGCGTCCGGAGACAAGGTTGACGATGACCTGCCACTGCTTCACGACACCACCTCCTTTCCGATGAGGTTGCGCTGGTTCTCGGCCTCCCTCAGAAGGTCGGATGCGAGGCAGATGGTGGTGACCGCGGAGATGTAGATGCGGTCCCATTCGGAGTAGAGGTCGTAGTCGCCGACATGGCGGACGGCCTTGCTGATGTGGTCGTAGGCGGCGTTCTGGATGGTGGTCTGGTTCTGGATCCCCAGGATCTTGTTCTTGACCGCCGGGTACGGGTCGTACTTCTCTCTGATGTCGTTGATAGAATTGATTGAATCGGGCGTCAAATGTATCCCTCCAGCCTTGTCGGCTTGTCAGAATCGTTTGGATTGTCGGCCGGCGGGGGCCCCCGCCGTGCGGACGGTGTCAAAAGAATCCAGCTGGCGCTGGGTGCCCGCGGCGATTGCCGCGTTGATGTTGTTCTGGGCGGCGATGAGAAGGTTGGTGTGCTCACCGATGTTGACCAGGGCGGTGGTCTGCTTCTCCTGGATCCCGATCATGCGGGACAGGATGGAGTCCATGTCGTCCAGGCGGGTCTGGTGCGAGACGATGACCTTGGAGGCGGTCTCGATCTTGGAGTGGGCCTCCGATGCGCTGGACTCGACGGAGCTCAGACGGGCGCGGGCGGACTTGATCTCGGTCGGGAGATTGGCGAAGATCTGGACCTTCTCCCAGTCGGTCATCCCCCCGTGGGCCTCGGACATCTCCGCCTCGGGGATTCCGGGGGAGGTGTCAACGAAGATGTCCCCGTCATGGACGTCCTCACCCTGCGGGATGTGGGCGACGATCGGGGAAGAGGGGAGGGCGCAGTCGAAGAGGCCCTTGATCTCCGGGTCGGTGAGCTGCCATCCGTTCTGCCTGAGAAGACCCGCGATGTATAGCGCGCGATCGACGAAGACGGCCTTGGCCTCATCCTTGGAATCGAACTTCAGCGGGTCCAGGAAGAGGCGGCCCGGGTAGACCATGAAGACCATCCCGCCCTTGGATCCGAAGCGTATCTGGACCTTGGTATCGACACCGAAGATGTGGACGGTGGCGCTGCGGACGCGGTTGCCCTTCATGTTCGTGGGCTTCTCGGGGTCCCAGATGCCCACGGTGTGGCCGTGGACGTCCTTGATCGGGTCGAAGGTGCCGACCTTGCGGACCTTGGTGAAGCGGATGCCCCCGCTCATATGGGCGACGACGTACCCTTCCGGGCAGTCGGGACCGATGCTTATGCCGGTGAAGTTGACCTCGGGAAGGTCGGTCTCCCAACTTCCGGAGGTGCCGTTATTCCGAACGGCCCATCCGTTACTTCCGGAATCCCCGGATTCTTCCCCCTTCGGGGGAAGGTTGGTCGGGTTCCCGGAAATGTTGGGATCCTCGTAGATGACGGGGTTCTTCGTGCCGGGGATGGCGCGGATCTCGCCGTAATGCTCAAGGTTGGCGACGACGTCGTACACCGAAGACTTGGGCATGTTGAGCTTGCTGGCAATGGCGTGACGGGAGTGTCCCGAGAGCAGCATCGCCTTGACCTTGCGCTCAACGGAGGTGAGCTTGGGATGGGTCATTCGGCGGCCCCCGGGAATGGACGGATAATCCTCGGAACTTCCGGGGTTTTCGGCCCCCATCCGTTCGGGTCCGAACGGGTACCCGTTTTTGCATTGTTTCCACTTCCGGAAATGGAGGGTGCCGATATACTACGTATATCGAGGGACCCCGGAACGGCCCCCCTCGAATTTCCGGAAATCCGGAAATGCAAATTGGCAATCGGCAACGGTGAGAAACGGGTGTTTTTCGATGTGCTAGACGGTGCGATAACCGACGGAAAAAGCAAGCGGGAAACTGACGCGGAACGGGGATCACAGCGCAAGGCCATCTCCCCCGTGTGCGGTCGAGTACGTGTCGGCTGTCGTGAAGGCGGACGGTTGGAAAGGTTCCGTCGCCTCAGCGGGGCGTGTCCGCCCCCTGCCCGCCTCTTGATAGCAGAGGCTGGTCGTTGCCTCCTTGGGCGGATTGCAAAGTCTCATTCTGGTTCACGGCTCCCAGAGTGAGCCAACAATGTTATGAGACCCAACGAGTGTTCAGATTCACAGTTCGGGATTCGACCCCGAGTTCGGAAGCGGACACTTCAGGACGATCACACTGCCGCCGATGGAGGTCCTGGAAGAGGCCTACGACAAGTTGGAACGCTTCATATCCCGCCATGTCGCCTGATTCAGTTCCAAAGAATACATTCGAAACTTCCAGCCGATTGGATATAGATAAAGGATGCCGGCCGTAGCCGGCAAAAAGGTTTGAGAACCGATCTCAGGCCTTCCTGTTGGCCAGGACCTGGACCGCAATCAGTATCGCTAGGAGTATGACGAAGATCGCCCCCGCGACATAGATCTGGGAGGGATCGTCGTCATCCGAAACGGTATCATCCGTGTTGACGACAGAGACCTCTATCGCCACCGTCTCGCTGCAAGCGGTGTAAGTGATGTTCCCCGAGGAGTTCTCGGCATAGCTCACGGATACGCTCACAGGACCTTCACTCTCGCATATGAAGGAGAACGTGCACGCTCCGTTCACAAGCACGGCATCGCCCGTGAACGCGCCTGCCTCGATCCTGACCGAACCGGCAGATACGGGATCGCCGAAAACATCGAAAACCATGACCTGTACCTCCGCCGTGTCTCCGACGAAGAAGACCAGCCTGTTCATCTCGACATCGATGTCAGTGACGATCTTGCGCTTCACCCCATCATCGAGGATGCCGTCGGCGATCGTGCCGCCATCGAACATCACCGTCCCTGTGGCACCGTCGGACACTATCCTCCCACCGGACCCCGTGATGGCGACCCCGTCATTCATAATCAGGGTCTGGCCGTCGCCTATATGAAGCGTATCGTCCTCCAGATCGAAGCTCATGACAGGAGCAATGGAATCCCCGTAGATCGACCCGACTCCGTTCTGGAACACGATGGCGCTCAAATCCGCGGAATCCGGATCGAGAGCCCCGATGACGTCGGCGAATATCACTGCGTTGCCGTCAGACCCTGTCGAGAAGCTTCCGTCCGATCCGCCTGTACCTCCGATGTCTGAATAATCGGCATAGCCAGTCGCGTGGACCACTCCGCCGGACACAGTGACTTCAGCGCCATCGCGGTCGTAGCTACCTGCCCCTATGCCCGCGGCATGTTTGGAGACTGCGGTAACCGTTCCGCCAGCGATGGAGACTGCGCCTCCTTCGGAATCGCTGCCGCCGCCTATACCCGCACCAGAACCAGACTCCGAATATACTGTACCGCCAGTAATGATCACGCTGCCCTGGCTACCGGCGTTCCCGCCGCCTATACCCGCACCGGTACTCGATACTGCATGGATACTACCGCCGCAGATGAGTACTGAATAGGAACCTCCATTGAGATAGGCACCCCCGATT
>OOCI01001425.1_pt1 | contig 17800 bp, 19 predicted proteins | sample 1671761 | NCBI WGS metagenome assembly OOCI01 (sample SAMN06348190, study PRJEB24527) | human gut metagenome | biome: human gut; feature: ankylosing spondylitis patient; material: feces | host: Homo sapiens | place: China | collected 2015-10
TTGCGCTGGAAAAGGATCTGGAACACACCCGGCTGGAGGTGCTTAAAAGTCAGGTAAACCCGCATTTTTTGTTCAACACCCTGAACATGATCTCCTGCATGGCGCGGCTGGAGGATGCTGCCACCACCGACCAGATGATCGTGCATTTGGGCAGTTTGTTCCGGCACAACCTGCGCACCAAGCGCCAGCAGATCACGCTGGAAGAGGAACTGGACGGGCTGGAGGACTACATTTATCTGCAGCAGATGCGGTTTGATGGACGCATTACCGTAGAAAAAAGCATTCAGGTGCAGCCTGCGGCGGTTTTGGTACCGTCCTTTATGCTGCAGCCGGTGGTGGAAAACGCTTACTCGCACGGGCTCAAGTCCCGCGAGGAAGGCGGACGCATCCTGCTGCGGGCATGGATGCAGGGCAAGGTGCTGGTGCTCACGGTCGCGGACAACGGCAAGGGGATGACCCCAGAGGAGCTGGACGCCGTGCAAACCAAAATTGCCCAGAGCGAGCAGACCGGCCGCAGCATCGGCCTGGGCAACATTTCTCGCCGCATCGGGATGCTGTATCCGGGCGGTAAAATGCAGGTGTACAGCCGCGCAGGTCATGGCACTGTGGTGCGGTTTGAACTGCCGCAAACGCAGCAGCCGGAAGAAAAGGAGGAGACGCTCTCGTGAAGTGCAAATTGCTGGTAGCAGAGGATGAATTGATCGAGCGCAAAGTGCTGTGCAGGACCTTGCAGAAGTATCTGGGAGATCTGATAAGCCTGTATGAAGCCAAAAACGGCAGGGAAGCGCTGGAAATTTTTGCCCGCGAAGCGCCGCAGGTGGCTGTGCTGGACATTGAAATGCCGGGTCTTACCGGGCTGGAGGTGGCGCGCAAGATCCGTGAAACAGACAGAAATTGCGCCATCCTGTTCCTGACCGGCTTTGATAAGTTCGACTACGCACGGCAGGCAATCTCTGTGCGGGCGCTGGACTATCTGCTCAAGCCTTACAACGAGCAGGAGTTGGTATTCGCGGTGGAGGATGCCATCCGGCAGGTGTCGGTGCAGCTGCCCGCCCGCCCGGCACAGCCCCCTGCGCCTGCAGAGCCCCTCCGCCGGGAAGAGGACGAGGATATGCGCACCGCCATCATCCGGGCAGAGATCAGCCGCTTCATCGACGCTCACTATGGGGAGGATATCTCCATGCAGGATGCCGCCGCTGCGCTGCGCTACTCGGACGCCTATTTCTGCAAGCTGTTCAAGCAGTGCTTTAAGGTGAACTTTTCGGCCTACCTGAACGAATATCGGGTGAACAAGGCGCGCCAGCTGATTTTGGACCCGCGCCTGAGCCTGAAAGATATCGGCGCTGCTGTGGGTTACAGCGACGCCAACTATTTTACAAGGGTGTTCAAGCGCCTGACCGGCCAGACCCCTTCGGAATACCGCGTAGCCGCAGCGGAAAAAGCGGTACAGGGATAAATCCGACACAAAAGAAGCGCTCGTTCTTTTCTGCCTGTCAGCAGGAAAAGAACGGGTGCTTCTTTCCTTTTTGCCAGTTTCTTTCGCCCGCAAAACACAAAAATTGTACTTGGATACAACAAAGACAAAATCGTACTGCGTTTCACAAAATAATCCGGTTTCGCAAAAATGAACGGTTTGTTAAACTATAATCATAGAAAAACGCGAAAAGAGAGGATGCCATTCATGAAGAGAAGAACGTTTCTGTCGCTGATGGGCGCGGCGGCACTGACCAGCAGCATGATGCTTACCGGCTGCGGCGCCGGCTCCGATGACGACCGCAAGATCGTGCGCATCGGCCATGTGCAGTCCCAGACCCACCCGGATCATCTGGGACTGGAAGCCTTCGCCAACTATATCAACGAGAAGCTGGGCGACAAGTACCGCGTGGAGGTGTACCCCAGCGAGCTGCTGGGCTCCCAGACCGAAATGGTGCAGCTGACCCAGACCGGTGCCATCGACTTTGTGGTGGCGTCCAATGCCATCATGGAGACCTTCAGCGCCAAATACCAGATCTTCAACCTGCCTTACCTGTTCTCCAGCGTGGAAGCCTATCACGAGGCCATGGACGACCCCGAGGTGACGGACCCCATTTTCAAGACCACTTCCAAGGCCGGTCTGGAAACGGTGGCATGGCTGGATGCCGGCACCCGCAACTTCTACACCATCAAGACCCCCATCAACCAGCCCTCCGACCTGAAGGGTCTGAAGATCCGCGTACAGCAGTCGCCCACCAATGTGGAAATGATGCGTCTGCTGGGTGGCACCGCTACTCCCATGGGCTTCGGCGATGTGTACACCGCGCTGCAGGCCGGTATTCTGGATGGTGCCGAGAACAACGAGCTGGCTCTGACCGATAACGGTCACGGCGATATCTGCAAGTATTACTCCTACGACATGCACCAGATGGTGCCGGATCTGCTGGTGGCAAACTACGCTTTCCTGAACGAGCTCAACGACGAGGAGCGCGCGATCTTTGAAGAGGGTTTCCAGATCGTGAAGCGCACCGAGCAGGACGCCTGGGAGGATGCTGTGGCTGAGGCGAAAGATAAGGCCGAGAATGAGCAGCATGTCAACTTTATTTACCCGGACACTGCACCGTTTCAGGAGGCTATGGCTCCCCTGCACGATTCCGTGCTGGCAGCAAACCCGGAATTGCAGCCCATTTATGACCTGATTCAGCAGCACAACGCTGCCCATACTGCGGACTGAGGAGGAGCATCATGGAAAAACTGAGAAATACCCTGAACAAGGTGCTCAACCTGCTGGCAGGTCTGAGCATGACAGTTATGGTGGTGCTGACCACCTATCAGGTCATCGTGCGTTACATCTTCAACTCTCCCTCCACATGGTCGGAAGAGCTGGTGGGTTATCTGTTCGGCTGGAGCACCATGCTGGGTGCCACCATCGTTTCCGGCGAGCGCGGCCACATGAACATCCCCGTGCTGGTGGACCGGTTCAACCCCATCATGCGCAAGGCGTTCCACATCTTTGCCGAGGTCATCGCCTTCCTCTTCTCTGCGACTATTCTGGTGTTCGGCGGTTTTCAGGTGTCCCGGCTGGCTATGGGACAGCAGACCTCCTCGCTGGGCGTAGCCGTGGGCGTGTTCTACTGGGTCATGCCCATCTGCGGCGTGATCATTCTGGTGTATTCCGTGCTGAACATTATCGGTATCGCCAACGGCTCCATCTGTCTGGATACCCCGGAAGATGCAGACTTTGCAAAAGTGGAAGCCGAAATGGCTGCCGATGCCGACAAGGAAAACAAGGAGGACTAAGCTGTGGCAATTCAAGCATTACTCGTAATTCTGGCAGTGCTGCTGGTGCTGCTGTTCCTCGGCGTGCCTATCTCGTACGCCATTGCAGTCTCTTCTCTGACTGCCATCCTTTCTTCCATTGATCTGAACGTAGCCGTGCTGACCGCTGCCCAGCGCACCTTTGTGGGCATGAGCAAGTTCAGCCTGACCGCCATCCCGTTCTTTATTCTGGCCGGCAACATCATGAATCAGGGCGGCATCGCCAAGCGTCTGGTGGATTTCGTCATGGCCATTCTGGGCAAGCTGCCCGGCGCACTGCTGGTGACCAACATCGGCACTAACGCCCTGTTCGGTGCCATCTCCGGCTCGGCTTCCGCTGCGGCAGCTGCTGTTGGCTCCATGATCCGCGATGGTGCCGACGAGCAGGGCTACGACCCCGCCGTGACCGCTGCCACCAACGCCGCTTCCTCCTGCTCCGGCCTGCTGATCCCGCCGTCCAACGCGCTGATCACCTACTCGCTGGCGTCCGGCGGCACCTCTGTGGCTGCGCTGTTCATGGCTGGTTACATTCCCGGCATCATCTGGGCACTGTGCTGCTGCGTGGTGGGCGTGCTGCTGGCGATCAAGCTGGGGTACAAGGGCACCCCCGGCAAGTTTGACTGGAAAAATCTCGGCGTCTGCACCCTGCGCGCCCTGCCTTCTCTGTCCTTGATCATCGTGGTCATTGGCGGCATCATCGGCGGTGTGTTCTCTGCCACCGAAGGCTCTGCCATCGCGGTCGTCTATGCGCTGGTGCTGGCTTTCTGCTACCGCTCCATCAACCTGAAGAGCCTGTGGAAGATCATCGTGGACTCTGCCAAGATGTCCGGCATGGTGGTGTTCCTTGTGGGTGTTTCCAACATTCTGGGCTGGGTCATGGCCTTTTTGCAGATCCCGGATGCCGTGGCGGCAGCCCTGCTGAGCCTGACCAGCAATAAATACATCATCCTGCTCATCATGAACGTGATCCTGCTGGTGTCCGGCACTTTCATGGATGTGACCCCAGCCATCCTCATCTTCACCCCGCTGTTTCTACCCATCTGCCAGAGCTTTGGCATGAGCACCATCCAGTTCGGTCTGATCCTCGTGTATAACCTTTGCATCGGCAACATCACCCCGCCTGTGGGCAACGCCCTGTTCGTGGGTATCAAGGTGGGGCGCACCTCGCTTTCCAAGGTCATGCCGTATATGCTTATGTACTATGTGGCCATCATCGGCGGCCTGCTGCTGGTCACCTTTATCCCGGCAGTGTCTACCGCACTGCCGCAGGCAATGGGCCTGATGTAACTGAGACATCTCCTTTTTCTTCTCCTAAAAGGCGGTACCTGCTTTGCGGCGGGCACCGCCTTTTCTTGTCTCTTGCACAAAGGCAGTCTTGTGCGCTATACTATCTGCAAAGGGAGGGAGAGACCATGCGCAGACGGACCTTTTTAGCCGGGCTGGGCTTTGCAGCCTTGCAGCTGGCAGGCTGTAGCGCAAAGCCGCAGACCACACCGGACTATGTGCTGACCTATGCCGATAACCAGCCCGCCGGGTACCCCACTACACAGGGCGCACAGTATTTTGCGGACCTTGTGCAGCAGCAGACCGGGGGCAAGGTGGTCATTCAGGTCAAAGCGAACGGCGAGTACGGCTCGGAACAGCAGGTATGGGAGCAGCTTGCCATTGGCGGTGTAGATTTTGCGCGTGTGTCGCTCTCGGTGGCTACGGACGATCTGCCCCGGCTCAACGTACTGCTGCTGCCGTATCTCTACCGGAATGCCGACCATATGTGGCGTGTGCTGGATGGCAGCATCGGAGCAGAGTTTTTGCAGGACTTTACCGCACAGGGGCGGGTGGGCCTGAGCTGGTACGACGCGGGTGCCCGCTCGTTCTATGCCCGTCAGCCGGTGCGCAGCCTGAACGATCTGCAGGGCAAGACCATCCGCGTGCAGGATTCGCAGATCGTGATCGACATGATCCGTCTGCTGGGCGCGGTGCCGGAGACCACGGCTTACAGCGACGTGTACTCGGCGTTTGAGACCGGGCAGATCGATGCCGCCGAAAACAACTGGCCGGCCTACTATTCCATGGAGCACTACAAGGTAGCGCGGTACTACATGGCCGATGAGCACAGCCGCGTACCGGAGGTGCAGCTGGCTTCCGGCCGCACATGGGATGCACTGCCGGAGGAATACCAGCAGATTCTGCAGAAATGCGCCCGGGCATCGGCGCAATACGAGCGCCAGCTCTGGGCACAGGAAGAAACTGCCGCCCGAGAAGCGGCATTGGCTGGCGGGTGCCGGGAGCTGCCGCTGCCCGAAGAGGAAATGCAGAACTTCCGGCAGCTGGTACAGCCGCTGTACCGGAAATACTGTGCCGACTATCTGCCGCTGGTGGAAGAGATACAGGCAGAATGACAACAGAGAAAGTCCTTTGAGGGTGCAGGGAACTGCTCCCCACCATCGTGCGCGATTTTCAGGCGATCATCTCCAAGGAAATCAAGGAGTTGCTGCTGGGAAAGCGGAGAGCGGCTTTTATACCGTTCTCCTCTATTTGTTCTTATTTTATCTTCAGTGTTTCCTTTCGCTGCCGGGTGGATCTCAGATATTCCAGCAGCATCTGGCTCACCACCGAGCTTGCCGTCTTGGAAAACGCCAGCCCCAATGTCCGGCAGCAGGCAGGCTCCAGCGGGCGGGACACCACACCGGGGCAGCCGAACGCCTGCATCACCAGTTCCTGCGAGATGGTCACGCCCAGCCCGCTGCGCACGAACGCCATGATGAGGGTATCGTCCCGGAAGCTGTATGAAATATTTGGCTTCACCGGGCATTTGAGCATCAGGTGCTGGATGTCGTTATCACAGCCGGGCGTTTCGATGATGAGCGGATACTGAAACAGCTGCGGCAGGGTCACACTGGAATGTGCAGCCAGTGGATGCCCCTCCGGGAACACAGCGCACAGCGGGTCGTCCCGGAGCGGGTAGAATTTCAGGTCGTCTGCCACAATGGATGAGAGGAAACCGCAGTCTACCTGTCCACGGATGATCCATTCCCGGATCTCATCATAGTTGCCGTCCAGAATTTCAATCTTCACCTTCGGGTAGTTTTCCTTGAAATAATGCACGACTTCCGGCATCCAGAGCGTTGTGATGCTGGAAATGCTGCCCACCCGCAGCTTGCCCTCCACCTTGTGGTTGATATTGAACGCCGCCTGCCGCAGCCGGGTCTTCTGGTTGGCCAGCTCCCGGATGTAGGGCAAAAGGCGGGTGCCGTTATCTGTCAGGGTCACGCCCCGGTTGATGCGGGCGAACAGCTTCACGCCCAGTTCTTCTTCCAACCCCGCCATCATCTGGCTGATGCCGGATTGGGTATAGTTCAGTGCCTCCGCTGCTTTGGAAAAGCTGCCCGTTTCGCATACTTTCAAGAATATCTCGTATCGGTCTTTCTGTTCCCGCATTGTAAACGCTCCATAAGTAAAATTTATAGGTCGCAGTAATTTTATTGGGTTTACTGATATGATACTTCATGTTATCCTATATTACAATAGGTTTTTAGGATAGGAGTTTGAGAATCATGGAAAAGAAAGCAAGCAGTTTCTCCGGACAAATCGGATTTGTCCTTGCTGCCGCCGGAAGTGCGGTGGGTGTCGGCAACCTGTGGCGGTTCCCGTACCTTGCCGCAAAAGATGGCGGCGGTTTGTTTTTGCTGGTGTATCTGGTGCTGGTGCTGACCTTCGGTTTCACGCTGCTCACCTCGGATATCGCCATTGGCCGCCGCACCAAGCAGAGTGCCATCCGCGCCTACGAGACCATGCGCCCCAAGTGGAAATTCCTCGGCATCCTGACCTTTCTGGTGCCGGTTCTGATCATGACCTACTATGCCGTCATCGGCGGGTGGATCACGAAATATGCGGCAGTCTACCTGACCGGACAGTCTGCTGCCGCTGCTGAGGACGGTTATTTTACCAGCTTCATCACTTCGCCGGTGTCGCCTGTGGTGTTCGCTCTGCTGTTCATGGGCGTGACTGCTTTCATCGTGTACAACGGCGTGGAGGGAGGCATTGAGCGGGTGTCCCGCTACATGATGCCCATTCTGCTGGTACTGGTGGTGGTGATTGCGGGTTACGCCCTCACCCTGCGCCACGAGGACGCTTCCGGTCAGATGCGCACCGGTATGGAAGGGCTGCGCTACTACCTGACCCCGCACATGGAAGGGCTGACCATCAGCCGCTTTTTGCAGATCTTGCTGGACGCCATGAGCCAGCTGTTCTTCTCCCTCAGCGTGTCCATGGGCATTATGATCACCTACGGTTCCTACGTCAAACCGGACGTAGACCTGAACAAAGCCGTGAACCAAATCGAGATTTTTGATACCGGCGTGGCTCTGCTGGCCGGTGCCATGATCATTCCTGCCGTGTATGTGTTCTCCGGCACCGAGGGCATGAGTGCAGGCCCCAGCCTGATGTTCGTCTCGCTGCCCAAGGTGTTTGCCGCTATGGGCAAGGCCGGTACTTTCGTGGGCATCCTGTTCTTTGTCACTGCTATTTTTGCCACTCTCACTTCCTGCATCTCGGTGCTGGAATCCATCACCGCCAACTGCATGGAGATCTTCCACTCGGGCCGCAAAAAGACGGTGCTGGTGCTGACGGTCATTTATCTGGCCGCGTCCGCCATCATTGCGCTGGGTTACAGCATCTTCTATTTTGAGGTGCAGCTGCCCAACGGCTCTGCGGCTCAGCTGCTGGATATCATGGACTATGTCAGCAACAGCGTTATGATGCCTTTCATCGCCCTGCTGTCCACCATCCTGATCGGCTGGGTCATGACGCCGGATTACGTCATTGACGAGATGCAGCGCAACGGCGAGACCTTCCGCCGCAAGAAGCTCTACCGGGTGATGATCCGCTATGTTGCCCCGGTGATGATGCTGGTGCTGTTTTTGCAGTCCACCGGGATCCTTGCTTAAAAGGCTACTCTTCCATGTATCAGGACGTAAACTTCTGCATTCCCATGGAAATTGACGCCATTGAAGATGCATATAAGTACCGGAAAGACTGATGATGCCAGTTTTAGCGGATGGTTCTGCGGAGCCATCCGTTTTTTCTTATTCAGATCGCATTTTTTCTGTTTTCTCTTGACGATGCCCCGCCAATGGAGTAGGATTGTGCTGCAAAAACGAATTGCAAAAGAGGAGATCTAAATGCAAATCAGCCTTTTATTGATGCAGCAGATCGCGCAGCTATTTCTGATTCTGCTGATGGGATATGCCGTTGTAAAAACCGGCTTGTTGAAGGCATCGGACAGTAAGGTGCTGTCTGTGGTCTTTGTCTATCTGGTCATGCCCTGTGTCGTTCTGAACGCCTTTCAGATCAAGGATACACCGGAGATCCGCACTGGGCTGCTTTATTCCATGGGCATCGCCGTAGGAATGCACGTTGTATTTCTGCTTCTGAATGCGCTGTTCCGCAAAGCTCTCAAGCTGGACGCCGTGGAGCAGGTCAATATCATTTACAGCAATGCCGCCGCGCTGGTCATTCCCATCGTGCAGGCCCTGCTGGGGGAGGAATATGTTGTCTACTCCTGCGCCTTTGTCATTGTACAGCTGGTACTGCTCTGGACCCATGCCAGTGCCTGCCTGCAGGGGTCTGCCCGGCTGGAATGGCGCAAGCTCCTTACCAATGTCAACCTGATCGCCATTGCAGCCGGTGCTGTACTGTACCTGCTGCACGTCTCGCTGCCTGCCCCGATCACCAGCACACTGAGCAGTGTCGGCAATATGATCGGCCCCATGGGAATGCTGCTGGCAGGCATGGCCATTGCGGAAGTGCCCCTGAAAAAGGTTTTCTGCACCCCGCGCAACTATCTGTCGGTATTTCTGCGTCTGCTGGGTGTTCCGCTGGTCATCGTTCTGCTGCTTTGGGCAGTTCACGCATCCCTTTGGATCCCGGACGGCAAGTCCATCCTGATGACGGTCTACCTTTCTGCCATTACCCCCGCCTGTGCAACAGTCACCTCCATGGCACAGCTCTATGACCGGGATGCTTCTCATTCCAGCGCGATCTATGTCCTGAGCACGCTGCTTTCCATCCTGACCATGCCGCTGATGATCGGGTTGTTTGAGCTGCTGCTCTGAAATACGGAAAAAGGCCGTCCGGCACCGCAGCAGGGCTGCCTTTACAATTACAAGGATGTGTCTCTATGAAACTACTCAAACAATTCATTCAGCAGGAAACGGTCCTCACCGCAGCCGCTGTGCTGGCCGTTGTCTCCGCCTTCTTTGTTCCGCCGGATGCGCAGTATCTCGGCTACATCGACCTGCGCACGCTGGCGATTTTGTTTTCCCTGATGACGGTCATGGCCGGGCTGCGGCGGCAGGGCTTTTTTGATGGACTGGGCCGGGCATTGCTGTCCCGTACCCACAGCACCTTTCAGCTGACGCTGGTACTGGTCGGGCTGTGCTTTTTCGGAAGCATGTTCATCACCAACGATGTTTCCCTGCTGACCTTCGTTCCCTTTACGTTCGTGGTCCTGAGCCGTCTGGGAGCGGATGTCCGCCGCTCCCTTCTGATCCCGGTGGTCTGTATGCAGACCATTGCGGCAAACCTTGGCAGTATGCTGACCCCCATCGGCAACCCGCAGAACCTCTATCTTTACGGAAAAAGCGGCATGAGCATCGGGGGATTTGTGCTTCTTATACTGCCCTACACCCTGGTCTCTCTGCTCCTGCTGCTGGCTTGGGCAGCGCTGGTCTGCCGGAAAGCCTCTGCCGCCCTCTCCGTGGACGAGCTTGTTTCTTCTGCATCTCAGGGAGATCAGAAGATCATCCTGCTGTATCTGGTTCTGTTTGCCGTTTGCCTGCTGTCCGTGATCCGGGTACTGCCCTATGGCATTGCCTTTGCCGCTGTACTCGTCTGCGTTCTTTTTGCAGACCCGCACACCTTACGGGCAGTGGACTATTCCCTGCTTTTGACCTTTGTGGCTTTTTTCATCTTCATTGGCAATCTGGGGCGCATTCCGGCCTTTTCCGGCTGGCTGCAGGAGTTTCTGACCGGCCGGGAAGTTCTGGTGGCGGTTCTTGCTTCGCAGGTCACCAGTAATGTTCCCGCCGCCCTGCTGCTGTCCGGGTTCACGGCAGAGACACAAGCCCTCATCATCGGCACCAATCTGGGAGGTCTTGGCACTTTGATCGCATCCATGGCCAGTCTTATTTCCTACCGACAGATCGCACGGGAGCTGCCACAGGGGAAGAAGCAGTATTTTGGGCTGTTCACCCTGTCCAACCTGATCTTCCTTGCGTTCCTGCTGGGCGTGTGGTTCTTGCTCCGTTGAGTGTGGCAGCAGGCAGTGCTATGAATGTCTTTTTTCCTGCTGCCCGGCAAACGCCACCCACTTCGCACTGAGGTTTATGAAGCAAAAAAGGGAGTTCTGTCACGGACGAAGATCCGGGCAGAGCTCCCTTTGGTTTTATCGTATACAGTTATCAAGTAAAGAATAAAAGTTTTGCAAAACAACCACTACAAGGCTCAAATCGTAAGCGGTCAGCTGCTTTTGAAAGGAACCGGCAAACAGCGCCCACATTCCCATGGGCATACCTGCATACTTCATTGTCTGTCTCCAAATCCGATCTTCACGATCTGCATTTTCATCCCGTTGTCCCCGACCCTTGCAAGAAACCGGAAAAAGCCGCTGACAGAAGGATCTTTCAAATCGTTGTACCCCAGCATATAGCCCCGGCTGGACACTTGCAAACGGCTGTCCCATGGGGAAAGCTCGCTTTTCGCATCCGAAACCGCGAAATATGCTCCCACATCCTTGATTTTCGCCGTCCTGAGCCACGTTTTGGCGATCATCTTCACCGCCGTACGGTTGGCAGCATCAAAGACCAGCACTCCGCCGGGAAAAGCATCTGCCATCCCCTGCACCAGCGCCTTGACCTGCTCCGTCAGGAAGTAATAGAACACCCCGGAGGCAAAGAACACCGCCCCGCCGGAGGCATCGATCTTGTCAAACCATGCGGGGTCTTTCAGGTCGCAGGGGATGTTTTGCTCCCGCTCCCCGGCAGGCAGCAGCTGCTGCCGCAAGGCAATGACATCGGGGAAGTCCAGATTGTAGATCTTGCATCTGCCGTTGTCGCAGGCTCTGCCGGTGTTATCCAGCCCGCAGCCCAGATTGACCACTGCCGCACAGGGGTGGTTTTTCAGGTACGCCCGCACCTCAAAGGCAAGGTCATTCTGCCGCATGGCCACCTCCAGCGCACCGAAACACTGCATCAGGCTGCGGGAGTTTTTCTCTGCCTCTGAAAAATCGTAGTCGATCTGGTCGAACAGCCGCACCGCTGTTTCGTCCCGGTAAAGGTTCGGGTACAGTTCGGTGCACAGCTTCCGGGAATACAGTGGGAGGATCAGCGTCTCCTGCACGGTGTTTTTCTCGATTTTGTATTTCATATCGGGTCCTCTCACTTTCTGATAAACGGCAGCTTCGGCATACCGTCCTGCTCAGCGATAAATGCCAGCATTTCAGCAAAGCCCTTCGGATCACGAATCTGATATTGCATGTGATCGTATCCCTCAAATACGGGGTAATTGCCGCAGGGATAGGCTTCCATCACTGCCTGACGGTATTTGAAATGCTCTTCTATGCTGCCAAACTCGAAATAGAGATGCTTTTGCAGTTCTTCGGGAAGGGACGGAAAGAGTTTATCCTCCAGACTGTCCAGAATCTGTCGCCGCAAATTTGTATAGGTCAGATTTTCCCCTGCGGCTATAAAATACGGCTTTATGGAATTATCGTCACACCACAGTATCTTTTTCAATGTGCCGCCCTTTGACCAGTACAGGCTCTTGATGGCCAGATACAGAAACGGTGTCATCATGCGGCGTGTACCTTTTCCGATTTGTGCAAACTGCCCGCCGTCAAAGAAAACATGTCCGATGGGCAGCTTCGTGCCTGTCAAAAACGCCATGGCAAGGTCAGCACCGATCGAAGAAGCCACAACCAGTTCAAGGCGTTCCACCCCCTGCGATTTCAGGTATTCTTCCACCTGACGAACCTCGTCCGCCTTGCTGACATATTTCTGCCCTTTGCAGTACACGGTGGAGGTAGGTAAAATGCAGAAATACCGATCCTGTAAATAGTTTGCAACCGGTTCGCTGCTCTCCCCCGTCACACCCATAGCATGAAAGAACAGCACCGCAGGATGATTCCTGTTGCCATAAGTTTGAAACATCATTGATATCGCCTCAGCTTTCCATAAGAAACATCATAATTCTCGCCAGCGCCGCCGCTATGGCTGCCATACCTACCGTACCGAAAATCCATTTTTTCTGTTTGTCTTTTGCGGTGATGTACGGCTTCAGATCTTCTGTTCCGGGGATCGTCCATGCGTTCGTGTGCCCCACCCAATAGCCGTCGATCAAAAAGCGGTCAATGAGATTCATAACGGACAAGATGACAAGCAGCTGCCAGAAGCCCGCCGCAAAGCTGCGCGCACCGTTTATCCCATAGACACAGACCAGCACATAGCTGATATAGCCGGGGACGCAGACGGCTTTGAAAAGTAGAGAATTGCGCTTGATTTTCTCGTGTGTTGTAAGTCCCAGCTTCACGCACCGCTGCTGCACCGCCGGGCTGTAAAGATGCACCATCCCAACAGCCCCTTTGCGGATGCCCACAGCGCAGATCAGAACCAGCAGAACTCCCAACCCAAGACCTTCCAGAATCACCTGTAAAAGCATTCCTTATTCCTCCTGTATCCGTTTTCATCCCGGTATTCGGGATGTTCCTTTACGTATGGATCCTTATCGCCGCAGATGGTATAGTCGCATCGGCAGCCGTCCACGCAGGTGGTCGTCCGCACGAGCTTGGCATGGAGCAGTTCCATGGACGCATAGTCCACATTGCACAGGGCGGGCATAATGTCCGTAAATCCGAACCGCTTAGCAAATTCCGCCGCCGGACACGCCGTAAATTCATAATAGATGGGCTTGCTGTTTTCGTAAGGCGTAACATCCATCTCGTAATCATGCCATGTGTCACAGTGCTTTTGAGCAGTGCTGAATGCCCGATACATCAGCTTTTTCCAGAATGGCTTGTTGATGTCAACGAAGCGCAGCTTCCGGAAGGACGGCAGGATCAGATTTTCTTCTATCTCTTCCATTTCGCGGAATGTGACCACATCCCGGCACACATCGTAAAAGCACATGATGGCGATGCAGTCGTAGGTGCCGCCTACGCCGTTGTGAAAATTCTTTTTACCGCCGAGGTCGGTGCGCCACTTGGAAAGAAGCTCTGCGTATCTCAGCTGCACCTGCTCCCAGACCACCTCGCGCTCCACCTCCGGATAGTGCAGAGTGATTTTCGCCAGAATTTCCTTTTTGCAGGGTTTGGAATATAGAACATGGCAGCTACGGTCAATTTGTAATTCGCTTTCCTTCATCTTCCCACGCCTTTCAGAAAACCGCTCTTTGCATTTTCTTCGGTGTCGTCCGATTCGTCGTAGGCATCATAGGGTGCCGATGGGTCATGTACTCGTTTTTTGAATGGTGAACAGCTCTTGTCTTTGTGGGCAAACGCAAAGGCAAAATTGTCCGTCCATCCCGTGTGACCGGTGATGAAATATGGATGCAGCCCACGTGCGCGCAGTTTCCGCTCCAGCTCCGCCAGTGACTGCACAGCCAGCTTATTATCCTCTGCCAGAGAGGAAATAAAGCTGTATCCGCCGTCCGCACCGAACCACAGCGTGTCGCCGGTGAACAGATACTTATCGTCAATGAGATATACCATGTGCCCCCAGGTATGACCGGGGACAAGGAAGCATTCGATTTTGATGCCGCCAATATCGAAAACCTCGCCGTCATGCAACAGTACCTTTTCGTTGTGGATCGTGACCTGCGGCAGCTTGTACAGGCGATAGATCACCTTGCGGCGCACTTCGCCGGTCAGATAGCGGTTCTCAACCTCGCCGATGTAGAGCTTTGCGTCCCGGAATAGTCCCGGACTGTCGGCCTCCACTGCACCCACATGGTCAGTGTCCTGATGCGTGATGAGGATGTGCCGGACGGATGCCGGATCGATGCTGAGCCAGCTCATTTTTTCGGCAAGGCGGTCGTAGTTATAGCCCGCATCGATCATAATGGCCGTATCGCCCTTGCGGTAGAAGAAGATGTTCGCCACCCATTCGCGCACACAGGCGACACTCCCGTCGATCCAGCCGGTATTCAGCGGCTTAAAGATCTCCTTGCCTCGGTACATCTTGCTCATTTCTTTTTTCTGAAACTCGGTTGCTTTCTTTGACATATCATCGCCTCCTATTTTGCCTTTCGGCAGACAAACCACGCCATGCTTTTCAGGTTTCCCATGTCCACATCCGTATACATTCCATCCAGCCGTGCTTTCAGACTGGAAACCGTCTCATAGGGCGGTGTGAAAAAACCTGCCTTTTCATAAACATGCCGGACAAACCAATCCGTCCGCTTGTGCTCGCCCATCACATAAAAGCAGCCGCAGAATGTCCCGCCGGGTCTCAAAACCCGGAAAACCTCCCGATAGGCGGCTTCCTTGTCCGGAAAAGCATGAAAGCCGTTCAGCGACAAAACGATGTCGAAGGTGTCGTCTGCATAGGAGAGTGCTCCCACATCTCCCTGCCGGAAGGTTACATTTTTCAGGTGCAGGCGGTCAGCCTTTTCCCGTGCCTGCCTCATCATATCGGGCGAATAATCGAGACAGGTAATGTCCGCCTCCGGCATAGTCTGATAAACCGGCATGGTCAGAATCCCTGTTCCCACCGGCACTTCCAGCAGCTTGCCGGAGAAATGCTCCGGAATACCGGACATTGCCTTTTCCAGATAGGCGTCGTTTTCCGCCTTGTTCATTGCCCACACCAAGCGGCACACCGCTTTCCCGCTCAGAGTAGAGCAGGTGATCATGCCGTCATAAAAACTGTTTCCGCCCGTCATTCGGTACGCACCGCGAATGGCTTCTTTTCGTTCCATGGCCTTCCCTCCGTGTTTCAATCATCACACGACCGTTTCCGATCTCATTTTTTCAAAATGTCCACGATTTTCGCAAAGTCCTCCTTTGCCTCCTTGAAGATCGGCAGCATACAGTAGCAATGCACCATCTTCGGGCGGGCGGACACCGTATAGGGGACATTTGCCCGTTTGCAGGCTTCCTCAAAGTCCGGCAAAGCACCGTAGAGCACCTCGTCGGCAGAATAGAAGAAGTGAATATCGCCTACGCCGGTAAAATCTCCCCGGGAGCCGGAGAGCATATAGTCCGGCACATTCTCGCAGCCGTGCCGCATGAACTTCTCCACCGTCACCATGAAGGCGTAGTCGATGGAAACGTCCCGTTCATTGAGCGCCTGCATCCGCGCCTTTTCTGCATCGTTCCACGGCACTTCACCGGGGGATACAACGACGATGTGTCTCGGCTGCGGCAGCGGCTCAGGCTGCGCGTTGTTGTGTGCCGCAATGCCAAGCGCCAGCGCACCGCCGGAGGAAAAACCACAGGTACTGACGTTCCCGCCGCCATACAGTTCAATCATTTTTCGATAGCATTCGTACACCATCGCATAGGTTTCAGTAATGCAATGCTCCATGCACAGCGGGTAAAACGGAAACCATACATCACAGCCGGTCTCACGGCACAGCTTGCGCATCACAGGCAGGTCGCCCTTATCGGGACCGATCACCATACCGCCTCCGAAGAAATAGAGAATCGCGCGCTCGGACGGCTTCGAGTTTTCTTGCACGATCAGGCAGGGGAAGCCGCCCACTGTGATCGTCTCATAATGTGCTTTGTGGTCGGTGGGCGTAAAAACGCCACGATGCCGGTTCTGCTTTTCAATTTCCTTTCGCAGTGCATCCTCCGGCAAGGCGAACGCCTTTTTCGCGCCGGAGAGCTTGTATACGCTGCGTAAGATAGATGCAAAGATACTCATGATTTAGCCCCCTCATTTCCGCGCCGTAATGCAGAGCCAGCTTTTCTTTTTGTGTATCTGCACATCGTGAAAGCCCGCCTGCTCCAGATACGTCTTCAGCTCGGCGTCCTTGTAGATGGTCATGCCGCCGATGATCTCCGTCCACTTCTCGTCCTTGTCCGTATCGCCGTTGCTTTCGTTGCAGATGAGAAATGTCCCGCCGGGCTTCAGCACCCGGTAAACCTCCCGGAAGCATTGGGGCAGATCAGGCCAGAAATAGACGGTCTCAAAGGCTGTAATGGTGTCAAACCAGTTGTCAGCAAACATCATATCCGCCACACTGCCTTGCAGAACGGCGCAGCGACCCTCCACGATGGCGGCCTCGTTGACCTTTTTCGACTTCTCCACGCTGACGGGCGAATAGTCGATGCCCTTGACGACACCCTGCGGGCATTTTTTCAGCAGCCTTTTCATGTTCGCACCGCCGCCGCAGCCGCAGTCCAGCACCCTGGCGTCCGGCGCGGCATTCAGAAATTGAAGCCCCCACCGAGCCACGGCACTGTGCCCGACGTTCATCATGGCGACCATAATTTTCCCGCCAAAGCCCTCGGGCTTGCGGGTATTTTCAAAGAATGACATATCACACCTCCGTTTTCACACATTCCGCATAGGTCAGCGGGAAGGACGCCTTTAGAACAGCGCTTTTCCGCACCGTCCAGCCATTCTGACTTAGGAAGCGCAGGTATTCCGCGCTCGTCCACCTGCTGTGGAGAGGAAAGCCTGCCAGCTTCATGAAAAAGGCTTTGACCTTGCCGGAAAACGAGTTTCCCGCGTGGGTGAAGGTCGGCGCGATGAGCGTGCCGTCGTCTTTCAGTACCCGTTTTATCTCTTGCAGGGCTTTTTCCGGCTGCGGCACGATGTGCAGCGCGTTGGACACGATCACTACATCAAAGGACTGGTTCGCATAGGGCAGGCGGAACATATCCTGCACGGAGAAGTGCAGCTTGGCAGAGCGGTTATCCCGCTTCGCCTCGGCGATCATCTCCGGGGAGGCGTCCGTCGCCTCGATGTGCGCCGCCGCGTTTACGATGTGTTTTGCGATCAATCCCGTGCCGGTCGCCAGCTCCAACACCGTCTTGGCTTTTACAACCGGCCGGATCAGCGCATACATCTCGTCATACGCCGCCCGATCCTTTCGCATAAAGCGGTCGTACCGACCGGCATTTTTGTCCCAGAAGGTCTTGTGTTCACTCATGGCTATCTATCTCCCCGTGCGGGCATCTGTCCCGCCGCTCTCTGGCGTATTCCAGCAGGGCGGCACACGCCGGGCAAAGCGCCCCGCCCCTTGTCCCATGCACGCCCCGGCAATACCGGCGCACCATGAGGGTAACGGTTTCGATCTCCTTTTCCTTGTTCAAGCTCCGAAGTCCTTTCTGTCTCATAATTGGTTAGCCCGCTCTAACCGCCTGCCAGAAGAAAAGGCAGGCCACCTGTATGCAGTCTGCCTTTTGTCTGATGCGAAAGCCCGCAGCCGCGCTCGGCTTACAGCACCAGGGAGGGCGCGGTGTAGACCCGTGCCTTCAGCTCGCTGTTGAGCATATACAGCCCCT
>OOCI01001436.1_pt1 | contig 17677 bp, 30 predicted proteins | sample 1671761 | NCBI WGS metagenome assembly OOCI01 (sample SAMN06348190, study PRJEB24527) | human gut metagenome | biome: human gut; feature: ankylosing spondylitis patient; material: feces | host: Homo sapiens | place: China | collected 2015-10
ACATTTCAGAGGCGGCTTTCAGACGCTCGATTGCCATCTGCTCCAAGTCATTCATGCTCAAAAACAATCCCCTCTCTCACCAAATCCGGGTGTTCGTACCGGAAAAATTGGCGTTGTTTTTTGTGGCTTTTCCATAGTTTCATGATGTTTTTATTCCAGTTATCGATGAAATACGTTTCCCATGCCTTGCAGCCGTCCCCGTTGGTGGGGCAATCGTCCCGCGTGCAGTTTCTGCAAAAGGGGCTTTCCGAATCGATGTACTGGCCGGGTTTTTCGTCCATCATACCCACCCCTCACAGTCTGCGTGTGTTCCGCACACGGTAATTTTTCCCCCGGTCTTTGCCGATGGAGTAGGCTTTTGCCCGCTCGTAAATCCTGCCTCCGATCGCTTCGTCAATATCCAGCAGTTCATCCTCCGTCAACTCCGTGGACAGAATGGTCAGCAGTTCCGGGTTGTTGTATCGGTAGTTCAAGATTTCAAACGCATAGTTGATATCTGCCGCTGTGGGGCGCTGGGTGGCGTTCTCTGCCGTTTTCCCGGTCTTGAAAAGGTCATCTATGTACAGCACCTTTGCGGTCTTGTACTTGTCCAGAATCCTCCGCAGCTCAACCGTTTCGCCGTCAAATTCGGACATTCTGGCAGCCTGTTTGATCTTTCCAATTTCATCCCGCCAGAGCATATACACCACTTCCCGGCCTTCCAGCAGCAGCTCACGGCAAATGGCAGTGCATAAGTGGGTCTTTCCGCAGCCGGATTGACCGCACAGGGCGAACCACCCGGAAGGATTCTTGGCGTAGTCCATGGCGGCGGCTTTGAGGGTTTCTTGCCACGGCTCCGGGGTCTGGAACTTGTCGAAGGTGTAATCCCGGATGATGTTTTTCAGGCCGCTCCGCTGCATCCGTAGGATGGAGCGCCGGGTATCTGCACACTTGCAATCTGCCACGGAATGGGAAAAAGTGCCGTCCGGGTTCTCCACCAACCGGGCAACATAGCCTTTGTTTTTGCAAATAGGGCAGTTGTAGCCGTCCTCTTTGTCCCGGTCGCCAATAGCGCCGTTCAGGGCATCCACCCGGAGTTGGGCATACTGCCGGGGGTCAAAGTCACAGGTAGTGACCAACCCTTTCGCTTTGAGCATTTCCATCAAGCTTTCCATTGGCGGGTCCTCCTTTCATCAGTCTGTCCCAGATAATCCCTGCCCAGTTTGCTGCCATACACTGCTCCATCAGGTCAATGACTGCTTGTTCTCCGTACTTTGCAGCGTTTTTTTGGATTTGGGTCAGCAGTGATTTCAAGCCCTGTTCCTTGTAGCTCTCCCGCCGTTCGGACTTGTATTTCAGCCAAGCGGTGGTTTTCGCCATCAGCGATTCGGAGAAAGAATAACTTGCGATGATTTGCGAAAAGGGGTTAGGGGGATAACATTCGTTCTCTTTCTCTCTCTCTTTCTCCTTCTCTTTCTCGCTTTCGCCTTCTTCTTGCTTGCAGTTTGCTTCTTGTTTGCTTCCGTTTTGCTTACCGTTTGCTTTCTTACTTCCACCGTCTTTCCCGCTCTTTGCTTTCCTTCTGCTGGAATCCAGATTCGGCTTTATGAGCAGAAACGCGATTTGCGCGGCATCGGACATTTTGGAAAAGTCCGGGTCTTCTTCCCGCAGGGCATAGGCGCAAATAGCGTCGTAAGCGTCGGCGCGGTCTGCCTTTTTCTTGATTCTGGAAACCGCATCGAAGAAGCTTGCGTAAAATGTAAATTGGGTTCTTTCATCCATGGGTCAATCCTCGCGTTCCGTTTTTACGATGGAATATCTGGAAAAGGATACCGACTCGTCGTACCGGTTTTTGCCGGTCACCCGCTCGGAGCGGATGGGGATTCCTTGCGCTTTCAAATCCCAGATCCTTGCACCCAGACGGTAACAGCCGTACTCGGTAACCGCCTCGGCCTGGGTGATACTTCCATAGTCTTGCAAATGCCGCAGGATACGCTCACACTGTGTCACGGGGTGCCTCCTTTCCGGTGAGGCGAACCGCCACGCATGGGCGGGTGCCGTACCGCTTGCAGACTGTGGCATCTGTGATAGCGGCATCATCCTTGTAGGCGATACCGTTCAGAGCGTCACACACAATCTTGCCTATGTTGTCCCAGTCGGGTTTCACCATGGGAAGAATCCGATTGTCAATCGCTTCGGCCTGCTTGCGCTTGCTCCACGAATGGGGAACGGGGTAGATTGCCGCAATGTCAACCCGGATAGTGCCGGTGAACTTTGCCCCGTGGGCTTCGCACTGGTATGCCCATGCCACCAGCTTTTCATAGTCCTTCGTTTTCTTTGGGGTGTATGTCGCACTGTTCTGGGTGAAGCGGGGGCGCTCCTTCCCCTGCGGAACGCCGGGAATCGTAAATTCAATCGTCACGTTTTCGCTCCTTCCTTTGGAGTTGGCGGTTTCACCTCCCACCGCCAAGGGAAAATGCAAACTATACTGTAAATCTTTTTAGGGAAAGATTGATTTTTCCGGCCTAGAACGGCAATTGTTCGTCCTCTCCATCCAGCTCCGCGAAGTTCGCCGCAGGGGCGGGAGCCTGATACGCCGGTGTGCTGTATCCGTTGTCAGCCCCAGGGCTGGCCTGAGTGCCGCTTTCCTTGCTGCCGCAGAAATAGATGCTGTTTACAAGAATCTCCGCCTGACGGCGCTTCTGGCCGTTCTTGTCGGTATACTGCCGGATTTGCAATCTGCCCGTTACTATGGCCATCTGGCCTTTGCGGAAATACCTTTCCACGGTTTCAGCGGTGGAACCCCAGGCAACGCAGTCCAGAAAATCCACTTCCTTATCACCAGTCTGGGAGTTCTTAAAATCCCGGTCACAGGCAACAGAGAAACTTGTCACGGCCTTCCCGGAATCGGTTCTCCGCAGCTCCGGGTCACGGACGAGGCGGCCTTGGATTGCAATCTGATTAAGCATTGTCTGCCTCCTGAGAAATCACCTCGCCGGTGGCCTGATCGGTCACAATGTCGGTATCAATAATGCCGATCAGCCCGTCTTCCGCTTTGGCATCATCCGCCATAACATCGGCCAGCTGCTTCCCTTCGTCGCGGGTCTGATAATCGATGGACATAACGCCCCACTTACCAATGAGCTGGCGGTATACGGTTTTCCGCGCCATGGCGTCCCAATCATCACGCCATCCCTTTCCCTGATACTCGCCCTTTCGGAACTTCCGCTCGTGGGCTTCAATGGCCGCCTTGCTCATGTAAATGGTCTTCTCCGCGCCGTTCACGAGCCGATAGTAGCCGACATAGCCGATAACCGGCAATTTCTCCCGCTCTGCTTCATCCTCGACGAAGTCAACCACAACTTCTTCTGTCAGGCGATTGTAGCTTTTCAGCTCACCCTTGCGGATATCCACCACGTTGATGGTCTTGTATGCGCCGGTGCGAAGCGCCAACTGGTGCATACCCTTCCAGCCAAGAATGAAGGTCGCCTCCATCTTTTTTGTTCCGGTGTCCTTCTTGTAGTTCTTGAATGGGACGATATAGGCATATCCCAAGTTCTGGTCGATGGGCAGGTCAAACGTTGCAGCCTTCAATGCGGACTGGATAACGGTCATGGGACTTTCCATAAATGCCTGCTGCATATTCTTATCCGCATTCACCATCGAGACGATGGAAGAAACAAACTGGGGAGCGCGCTTGCCAAGCAGCTCGTCAAAGCGTTTCCGCATACCGTCCCGGTCGAGGAATGTGTTGAGCATTGCGCCGATGGACTGCTGAGCAGCCGCAGCGGGTGTTTGCTTCTGTACCTGATTCTGAATAATGTTTGCCATTAAATTGCCCTCCTGTTGGCATATTCGTATTTTTTATGTGGCCTTGCCGGAGTAGTAAGCGCCCTTTCTGGTTCCCACCCATAGCGGACAATTCTATCCTTTAAAAGCGCTCTGTCTAACCCCGTAATTCTTGCCCATTCAGCGATAGTGTGGGTCTGACCAGCGTGCGAAACACGGTGGTTAGTAGATTTGTTCGCCGCTTGCTCAGCAGCTGTTATCCATCGGCAATTCTCTGGGCAGTAATTCCCGTCGTTATCGATACGGTCAATCGTCAGATTGTCGGAGTATCCGTTAGCAACCGCCCAGTCATAGAAAGTGGAAAAGTCTCTCGCCCAGTCATCGCAAAGCGAAATCCCCCTCGCTCCGTACCTGTAATACTTAGCGCACCTCTTGTCATAGCACCTAGTCTTCATGCCCGTCCAGATTCCGTACAATCTCGTGTTTGATTTCCCGTGTGTATATTTTCCCATACTTTACACCTCCTTTTTGAATCGAAAAGTTCTGCTTTCCGAAGATTTGAAATAGTTCTGCGGGATTTCTCCGTGGTCTTTCTCCCACTTCTTTCTATCGAATGTTGAGCGCTTCTGCGTCTTCCATGTGACGCTGTAGCTCCCGTATCCGCCCCGCTCCGCTGCTCCCATGGCTTCCATAATACGCGCCTGAGCGGCGGCTTTCTTTTCTTCCAGCGCCTTGATCTGCTGGCCGCATTCGTCCATGATCGCCAGATCAACGGCACAGCCGGTCAAATCCATTTCGGTGTCCGGATCGCTGACCGGGAACTCTGCATCCAGGGCGTCAATGGTGGAATCCATGCCGTCAATGACCGGGGGCGTTTCACTCTGAACGTTCTCCCAGAAGCTTTCTTCCGCCTCTTTCAGGGCTTCCAGCTCTGCCTCGTCCCGCTCGATGACGAACACCTTGAAGTCAATGCCCAGAACCAGAACCGCCAGATACCAGCGATCAAGACCGGACACAAGAAGGTAATGGCAGCACTGCGCGTAGTAAGTAGCCGGGAACTCGCCGTTCTTGAATTTGCTCAAGTGGAGCGCATTCGTGGTCTTGATCTCTAATCCTGCCCGTTCACCGATGACCAGCCGGTCGTAGTTGGCGTGGGCGTAGGGCATATCGTCCCGGAATACTGTGTAGTTCTCCCGGCGCACCTTTTTCCCGGTAGCTTCGGTAAACCGCTTTGCTACGTATTCCTCCAAGTCCGTGCCAAGGCGTACCGCCTCTTTCTGGGAAATATCCTCCGGGATGACCTTCCCGGTTTTCTCCGCCCACAGGGCATACGGTGACTTGTAGGGGTTCAGCCCCAGAATGGCGGCGGCATCCGAACCACCAATGGTGGTAGAGCGCAGCGCTGTCCATTCCTCTTTGCTCATGGCCTCGGTTGGAATTTTCCGTATCATTCCTCCACCTCCGCTTCCTCGTTAAATTCCGTCATGGAATCGATGCAATCCAGGCAGTAGAACTCATCATGCGCCGGGATATATACCAGTTTGCTGTCTGTGATGGGACATCCGCACCTGGCACACTTCGGGAGTGCCGCTTCCCGAAAGTCGGCATCCGCCGCCAACTGTTCAGCCTGCCGCCACGGCTCCATGCTATCAAAAACGTCCATTGACTTTCCTTTCTCAATTTGATATACTGTAAGTGGTAGAGATTCTTTATATCGCTTGCCGTCCCCGGTGCTGTAACATCGGGGGCGGCTTTTTATCGCCCTCTGATGCACCGGCCGATACCGGCGCCCATCAGGATAGCGCACACCCACATTGCGGGGACTGCCGCCTTGTCTGCCAGCAAATCAGCCTGTTGCCACCAGAAAAGCACCAGATTCAGCCCCGCATAGGGGAGAACACGGAAAACGCATTCCCTGATATTGAACGGCTTCCGGTTCTCCGGCACCGGCTCCCACCGGGCATCCACGGGCTTATTTCTGCTTGCCATATCGTTCACCTCCTGTCGTGGTTTTTGTGGACTACGTCGAAAAGCTCCACGTTCTCATCGTCAAACGCCTTGCTTTCCTTCGATTCCATCAAAAGGGATTCCCGCAAATGCTCATTTTCCCGGCGCAACCGGCGGTTCATCTCCGCCATGGTGCGAAGCTGGGCAACCTCATTCGGCATCATTTGGATTTCTCCTTGTAGGGGCGAACCTCACTCGGATGAAGTATTTGTATGAAGCCGCTCTTGTCAACCAAGCGGAAACATCCGTCCTGCTGGATATTTATCAGCACAACAATGTCACCGATATCGAAACCGTGGCCAAACCTACCGCCCTTTACCGTGACAACGAACTTGTCCCCCATCTTCGGCTTGCTCTCCTTTGGCTTGTCCTCCTTGCGCTTCTTCTCAAACAGCCGCTCAACGGCGACCCTTGCGCCCTCCGATCTGCTGTAGGTATCCTTCGGATTGCACCGGGCTTCTGCGGTCTTCACGTCCCGCCCGCCCCGTTTCAGCGTGGCCGTGGTAATCATCCCGTCAAAGCGGAGTTCCACGGTGCAGGGTTCCCGCGCAGGCTCCACAAGGCCGGAAATCCAGCTTTCTTTGAAAACCCATGATGGGCCGGCGCAAGCGCCACGCTCAATGATTGCCCCTTCGAGAGAGTATAAATTCCCGAAGAGCGGATGCCACTTCACCATGCTTACAATAAATGTTTTCCCGAGGTATTTCCCTATGTTGTCAGCGTATGCAAAATCTTTTGGCCGCTCACTCACAATCCGCACCTTATCCCCAACTTTGTATTTCGCCATAAATAACTCCTTTCAATTTCGGCATTCTGCCGTAGATTTCAAATCCATGCTTTTCCAAGCTGTGCTGTGCTGAGCCATTGCGTAGGATTTCGATGCTTTGCCATGCCGCTACGATGCTTATCATTGCTGTTCATTGCCGAGCCATTGCGTCGCTTTTCGTTGCTTGGCCACGCCTCTGCAACGCATCTCATATCTAAGCCATTGCTAAGCGAGGCCAATCCACGCTATGCCCTTGCGCCTTAAATCAGCTCGTATGTATAGCGTCCCTTCCCACTGTTTCGCCACTGGCCGATACCCCGAAGCTTGCCGTACTCCAGGCATTCCAGTGCCAGATCGTGCATGTCCTTGGTCAGGCAATCGATCTGAATCTCAATGGAAGTCCCTGCCGGTGCTGTCTCGCTGCTGGAAAGGGCAATCCGCTCACCCTGCGCCGTGGATGCCCGGAGGGGGCGCTCACACACGCCAATCTCGCCGCCGTTCAGGTCCAGGGGAATCTTTCGGGGGGAGACAAACAGGAGGCCGTCGATTTCCTTTTTGTACGCCTTGATCTTGCTGGCCTTTGTGCCGGGAACCTTCCGAAGAACGCCGCAGGAATCCTTGAAAAAGCCCTTGATCTGGTAGTCATACAGGAACGGCTGCCCGTTCTCGTCCCGGGGGAATACCGTCATGGATTTCTCCATCATGCCGTCCACGCCGATTGCGGCGACTTCCTCTTCCATGCTCTCGGCGTCGGGAGCCTTGGAAGCGATGAACTCCCGGTGCAGCTCCTTATTTCCGCTGCACGTACCCAGAAGTTCCTCAAAAAATGTGATTCTTGCCTTGATTTTGCTGATTTCCATTTGACTTTTTTCCTTTCTTTTGGTAAAATAAAGATGATTTCCATTGACTGCCGCTCTCGGGTGTTCCGCACGCCCGGGGGCGGTTTTCTCGTTGCAACGCGCACCATATCAGTGCCCTTGCCCAGCTGTGCTTCCCCTTGCCTCTGCTCTGCCTTGCTTTGTTGTCCCTATCGGTGCCCTTGCTGTGCGTGCCCTCGCCTAGCGATTCTATGCAATGCCCTTGCGACGCTGTGCGCTGCGCCGCTGAGCCGATCATAGCCCTTGCTCAGCCACTCGGTGCCAAGCCGCGGCTTCGCCTCCCCGTGCTATCCTCGCCTTTGCAGCGCCTACCACTGCTCAGCCTCGCTACGCCACCGCGTGGCTGATCACTGCAATTCCCTCGCAAACGCCCGTATCTCCTTCTCAGAGTACCCCAGGGTTTTCAGAATCACCGCCGGGTTGGGGTGGAGGGTGGTCACCAGCTTTTTCAGGACGCTTACCCGCATTTCGGTTTTGCCCTTCCGATAGTTCCGAAGGGTCTGATGGTCTACCCCGGTTTTTTCTTCTAGCGCTACAGCGTTATCGCTCTGAATCCCCGCCAGGGGACAGCAGCGGTCGATTTCCTTCCAGAAATCCTCCACTGCGTAGCGCTCGGCATACTGCTGGATTCTAGGCATTGTTTTTCCCCTCGCTCTCTTTATCTGCGGGCTTTACCTTGGGGGCAAGGATATTCGCCATATCCACCAGCCCCTCAACGTAGTCCTGGCCTTTTACAGCCGCGATATTTTCGAGAACGGTTACGATTTTCTCAGGCATTTTCATTTCCTCCTTTACTAAATTTTTCATTCAAGCTGAATGCCAGCTCCCCGATATTTGCTTCACCGTCAAGCCCCGTCGAGCAATTTCCGGGTGGTCGTGCCTTTTACATGGGGATGGATACCCAATACCCAGAGCCATAAAAGCGGGGGCGCTCATATTGTCACGGTGTCCTCTGCATTTACACGGGCTTGGAACCGTCCAAGGCTGCATTACACCGGGCGGGTTGCCCCGCGTGGTCTGGTTTGCTAGGATTGCTTGCTGCTAAAAATTTTTGAAAAATGTTTACCCAAGCCCCTTGAAAACTTTCTTAAACTGAGTTAAAATTGTTCCGTGCCTACTGGCATAGGAAGGAGTGGTCGCCGTGACCAAACTTTTGACTTTGCCTGCTCCCGTCTGCATGGGCTGAGCGGCTGATTCCGGCGGAGGCCTCAGAGAAGAGGGAAACAAACACACGCTGATGTGACAAGCAATCACATCCCACCGGGTTCAGCGCTCCATGTAGTCTGCCAGCAATACGGCATTTGCGGAACCAAAACCGCAAAAGTGGCGGAGTTCCTCAAGAAGTTTGGGGTGCTGTCTCAGGCGGTGAAAGCCTGCAAGGGGCATAGGGTAAACAAATTTGGTAGCAAATCGGTGGGAACAGCACTCCTGCCGATTTGCTGTTTGTTGAAGCATCATTTATGCTGTGCTTAAAGTATACTACAGCTCTGCATAAATGTCAAGCATAAATTTCAATATTTTTTATGCTCAGTTTAAATTTTCCTTTGACATTTCAAATTATGTGTGCTATACTAAGTGCATAGGAGGTGAGAACGTGGAAACCATAAATTCGAGAATTGCGCAAGTTATTGATACCCAGTGTAGAGGGAATAAATCTGCGTTTGCGCGAGAACTTGGAATAACGCCAGCGTATGCTGCGCAGCTCTATTCCGGCCAGCGGGAACCCAGCGACCGCACGATCTCCGATATCTGCCGCATCTTCGCCATCCGGGAGGAATGGCTGAGAACAGGCAGTGGAGAAATGCAGCCGCCGATGACCAAAGAGGAAGAAATAGCCCAGCTTGTGAACGGAGCCATTAACGGTTCCAGCGAGTTCAAGCGGGCAGTTATCAAGATGATTTGCTCCCGGACGGACAGCGAGCTGGAAGCCCTGGAGGCCGCGCTCCGAAGCGTATACGAAAATCTATAAAAAGAGCCGGGGCGCTTACCTGAAACGCCCCGGCTCTATGTACATTCGCTATTTTAAGAATCCACGCACAAACCCCCGCACCTGATAAAGATAGCCCAACGGCAGCGCCCGCAATTGCTCCACAATCCACGCAATAATTTCTTCCCTGGTCTCCATATTTTGTCCCTCCATTGTGTATTTATAAACGTTTGTTTGATTACATAGCGTATAATAGCACGTCATGTGTCCAATAAACCGGACTTATTAGGAAATTGCACAAAAATTTTTCTTTTCGTTGAAATTATTTTCCGAACGTGGTATTATTTTATTGTAGAATTTTATGGAAAGAGGTATCCACTATGAAAAAATCGATTGCTTTTCTGATTTGCATATCCCTGTTTCTAACGGGGTGCGGTGCGCCCACGGCTGAGACGCAGCCAGAGACCACGGAGGCCACGCCTACAACGGTAGCCACGGAAGCACCCACCGAAGCGGAAACGGAAGCGCCCACGGAAGCGGTCGCCGCCGAAGAGGGAACCATTGCGGAAACCGTGGTGTATGACGATGGCACTTTCAAACTCACGGCGAAAGAAATTGACTATTCCGATGACTACAGCATCAAAATAAAAGTCCTTGCGGAAAATAACTCTGATAAAAACGTTTCTTTCACTGGAACTCAATTCTCAGTAAATGGAATCACAATGTATTGTGGATTACATGAAAATGTGGCTCCCGGCAAGAAATCAAACGGTTCCATTGATATTACCCGTGAAAATTTGGAAAAGTACGGAATTAAAAGTATCGCAACTGTAAAGGCGCAAGATGCCTATATATACAACAAAGATGATAAGAAGACAATTACAAGATTCCAGTTTTCCCTTGAAACTTCCATTTCTGACGGATATGTGCAGGAAATTGATAAGTCCGGCCAAACCATATATGATAAAGATGGCATAATTATAAAGTACCGTGGAATTGAAACGGACTGGACGGATAACGAAATTCTTTCATTCTATGTAGAAAATAGAACAGATTCCGATATCAATATTTTTTCCGATGACGTTTCTGTAAACGGATTCATGATTTATGGTAGCATGGTTGCGCACGCATACGCCGGGTGCGTAACGTATGACGGGCTTAGTTTCCTATCATCTGATTTAGAGGAAAACGATATCGATTCTATAGAGGAAGTTTCTTTTTCTTTGCACGCATCCGATAGCGAAACGAAGAAGCGGCTGTGGACTACAGATGAAATTACAGTCGGGCGGGTGCCGCAGCAAGACGCCACTCCCAATACCGAAGCCGCAACGCCGGCCACTGAGGCGCAAAACGAAGATACAATAAAAATCGGTAATTTGGTATTCCCCGTTGATAAAGATAGCACCATCAAAGAAGCGGGCGAAGGGCTTACAGATATAACATTGCCAGATGGAAACACTTATATTGGTATTTACGTGAGGCAATTCTCTGGGGATGAATCCGATATCATGCGGACATTTAAGCCCAAAACCCAGCATTCGGCGTGTGTAGAGGCTTTAGTTGGGAACAACGCCGCAGCAACCGACCATACAACCTGCAAAATCCTCGGCGCCACGATCAATCTTGATCTTGTCGCGTCGTCCGGCGGCCTTACGGGGATAATTGGAACATTTGATGATGGAGAATATATTTACACAATCATATATGCCTTTTCCGGTACGGGTTCTGCATCTTCGCGCGGCGAGCAATTTACAGAGTTTGCCAATGGCATCACCACGGAAAAAGAATCTCTGGAAATTACGTCCGTCAAGTGATGATTGCCCCGCCACCCGTGCCACAAGGTGGCGGGGCTTGCCGCCGGTAATGCCGTGTGTCCCTTGCCGGTTGCACCTTTACCATAGCCCCTACCACTATAAAAGTAAACGCGCAAATCGGACAATCCGTTTACACGGCGTAGATTTTGCGTGCCAAAATGAAAGGAGCGAGTTATTTTGCCCACGGAGGAACGTATTTTGGCGCTGCATGAGCAAAGCCTGACGTTGGTGGAAAAAATCAAGACCGCCAAGCAGCAGCAAGGCAAAACCGTTCAGCAGCTGGCCGACGAGACCGGGATACCGAGAACGACCCTAAACCGTTTCTTTGCCGGGACACTGATGAACCCGGGCTTCATGGATGTGTGCTCCCTATGCGCAAGCCTGGAATTATCCGCAGACGAGCTTATCGGGCTTTCCCCGCAGAAAAGCGACGATTCCGTTACCGTGGATTTTTTGCAGCTTGAACTCGATCACAAAGACGAAATGTTGCAAGAAAAGGACGCCGCAATATCCCGCCTTCTTGATCGGAGCCGGATACAGGAGGCGGGAATATCTGCCCGGGATACCAGAATCCGCAAGCAAAGCGACGCCCTTTCAGAAAAAGACAGTGCGCTTGCATCCGCACAAAGGGAAGATAAGCCCTTGATTTACGGGCAGTGCGCGTTAAACATTCTGCTGGCGGCGGTACTCATAATCTATATGGTGCTGGATGCCCGGAACACGGAAATGGGGCTGATTCGCTCCGAAAAGATTTCTGCGGTGATTTTATTCGGTGCGGCAGGAATCGCCGCTGTTTTTATGCTCACGGCATTTTTGATTTTCCACAAGCTTTTAAGTGGAGGTGAACGGGATGGCAAAAAGAAAAAAGGAGCCGGAAATCAGGCTCCCAAAAATTAAGCAGCTCCCCTCCGGGGCGTGGCACACACGTGTATACTTGGGCGGGCATCGAACATCAATTACACGTGATACTTATGAGGAATGTCTATCAGAATACCTTGCAGTCAAAAACGGCATTCTGGAAGCTCAGGAGCGGCCACAGGGGCAGCTTACGCTAGGCGAAGCAGTAGACGCATACATAGAGAATACCCGTGATTTAGTCCGCCGTGGTCGGCGCTCTCCGTCTACGGTATACGGCTATATCAGATATCGGGATAATACCTTTCAGCGGGCAATGGCATACAATATCTACACCACGCCGGACGCACGATGGCAGGCCGCTATAGACGATGAAAAGAAAATGGGCAGATCCCCGAAGTACATCAAGAATGCGTGGGGGCTAATGTCGGCGGCAATCAAAAAAGAAACCGGGAAGCAGCCGAAAGTCGTCCTTTTCGAGAAAGAGGACAACGAGCGGCCATTCCTAGAGCCTGACCAGATTGATATTTTTGTTGAGGCCGTAAAAGGTGATCCGGTGGAAATCCCGGCACTGCTTTGCTTATCCAGCTTACGCCGCTCTGAAATGTTGGCTCTGACGTGGGAGAATATCGATTTTGCAAACAGGGCAATTTATGTTCGTGGTGCAAAAGTCCGTGGTGAAGACGGGCTGAAGCTCAAGCCGCAGAACAAAACGAAAAAATCCCGTCGCCCCGTGCCTATGATTCCACCGCTTTACGATGCACTTACGGCCGCGCCGAAAGATACGGAATTTGTTGTAAACGCCGCGACATGTACGCTATTCAATCGCATCAACAAAATATGCCGGGAAAACAACTTGCCAGAGGTGGGGATGCACGGATTACGGCATAGCTTCGCCTCGCTGGCCTACCATATGGGAATCCCGGAAATGATGGCGGCGGACATAGGCGGATGGAAAGACTTAGGGACGATGCGCAAAATTTACACGCACTTAGCGGAACGGGATATTGCCAAACGCTCGAAAGAGTTCACGGATTATTTCACGCCAGAGGCAATGAAAAACCGCAAAATTGGCAATGACACGGGAAATGAAAATTAAAAATTGCTAGTGCCGCAACATATTTACAAATTTATCATGTGGGTTCGAATCCCACTCTCTCCGCCACATCAAAAAAGCCCTAGAAACTTATTCTAGGGCTTTTTTATTGCTTTATCAGCTATATTCCCACGTTCTCCGAACTATTCTACTAGAAAATATTACCACAGTTTTTAATATTTTCCCGCGTGCGGTACGTTTTTAGGGCGAAAATTGGCAACGGATTGGCAACGGAATTTTGCCGCTCATTCTTTGAGCCGCCGCATAATCGCCGCGTATTCTTTGGGGTATATCAGCCGAATGCACTCCATGTGTTCGTCCATCACTTCTAACAGCCGTTTCATTCCCGCTGAATTTGCGGCAATTGCAAACTCGCTCCCGGATATTTCATCATTTTGTGGCGCAGGAGCGGAGGAATACAAGCTTGCGGGAGAAACATCAGCAGAGCGGGAATATTCCGGGAACAGGTGATCTAGAATGGTATAGCACGAGGCCATTAACTGGCATGTCGCCGCCGTCGGGCGCTTCACTGCTTTGCATTCTTCGATTGTTTCCAGTAAATCCCGCTCTGCCAACATTTTTTAATCCTCCATACAACGGACGGCCTTTTCCAGAGCCTCTCGCGTCCGGCTGTCCGGCGCTTCATCAATCATGCGCCGCAGCTTATCCACCATATCTTCCTTGGCGTCTGCGCGGCTGTAGCGCCCCATGCTATCGCGTTTACGGCCTCGATAGCTCACGCTGTCCCGGTAATCGGCTCTATAGCCATCCCGTCCATAGTTGCCCATGGCGTACCAGTCCCCGGCACTGCTGTATCCTTCACCCATCATAATCTTGTCCAGATTCTTCATGGTGTGCGTCAGCTTGTCCACGGTTTCCAGATCACCGGCGGACAGTTCGCCTTTTTCGGCGATTTCGTCCAGTTCCCGGCAAAGTGTATCTCTCAGCTGTTCCCAGTGCTTCATAATTTCACCTCCTAGGCCACGCGCTCAATCATCAGATTGGCGTTGGCAACATCAATTGCCTGCGCGGAGACATTGCGCACGGATAACGCTACGCAGCACCCACGGGGAACATCCACAAACGCGGAAGTCGCCACGTTGAATGCATCTCCCACGGCGGCGGGTGTTGCCGTCGCCGTAGTGGTGGGAAGCGCTTCGCCTCCCAGCGCCAGCGCTACGCTGATAGCCCCAGCGGTTCCGCCGGTAGGCACAGAGATGTTTCCCACGAAAAGCACGCGATACCGCGCGATTGGGGAACATCCATTGCAAATGCCCCGAAGTGTCACCAGCCCAGCGCCTTCACGGTGAACAACATACCCTCGCCCGCATTTCACCGGCGTATCGGTAAATAGCACGTTCTGTCCGGCTGGAACCGCCTGGGCAGCGTTCGCAGTAAGTTCAACCGCCATGCTAGTCCCTCCTTACGCTACGCTCCCACAGCCGTAGCCGTTACCGTAGCAGCAGTTGGGATTCTGCACCTGATAAGCGGGAACCGGGCGGGGATTGTAGTACGCGAACTGGTTCTCCACATAGCCCTTGATCGTGAGATTCTGGGCATTCTGGGAAGCGGCCAGCTGCGCCATAAAGAGCTGCTGATTCTGATCGGCGATTTTCTGATCTTTCGCCGCCAGCTCCTGGGCAGTCAAGCGCTGGTCGATGGAGCGGAAACCGCAGTTCATGGCATCGATGATATCACGGGTGGTGTTCTGGATGGTGTTCCGGGTGTCGCAGCTCTGGGTAGCCATGTTGTAATTTACGCCCTGGATAGCGGCGCGATTTTCGCAGCAGCACTCCTGATTTGCCATCTGCATCTGGAAAAGCTGCTGCATCAAGGCAGCCTGCTGATTGCACCGGGAAAGCTCCGCCGCCTGGAAACCGTTGCTGATATTCTGGTTCACGCCTGCAAACCCATTGAGCATACCGGTATTCATGGCGTAGAAGCCGTCGCAGACACCGTTGTTCACGCCGTCAATTTTCCGCTCGATGTTGGAAAAATCGGACGCGAGAACATACCCGTCCACCACGCCAGCGCCGGAACCACGGCCGCCAAAGCCTCCGCCCCAGCCGTTGCCGCCCCAGCCGAAGAAGCCGAAGATCAGGAAAATGATGATCCATGCAGACCAATCACCGCCCCAACCTCCGCCATAGCCGCCGTTGTTGCCATCGGTGACAGCTCTGATATCGGCGGGGGTCATTTCGCTTGCTGTAATACTCATTTTGTTCTCCTTTCAAAAGATGAAAAATATAACAAAATCTGGCCAGATTATTGTTTACCTTCTAGGCACTCCGAAGCCGAACATGCCCCGGAATTGCTCAAACTGCCCCTGCATCTGCTGTGCCATTTGCTGGGCTTGGTTAAGCTGCTGCTGGTTTACACGCCCGCTCTGCACAAGCTGATTAAGCAGTTGCTGCGGGTCTTGCCCCCTCATCTGCTGCATAAATTGGGGAAAATGGGAAATCATCTGCATAGGATTAGGCATCATTGCGTTTTACCTCCGCTTTCTTGGCATCGCGTTTTCCCTCCGTCAGCTGGTTCAGCCGTTCCTCTACAGCGGAAAGCCGCTGCTCAAATCCTGCGCTGACTGCCTCCGGGGTAGCTCCTGCGTCCCGGATTTTGTATTCATACGCTACAATCGGCATTGGTCGCCCTTGCGCGTCCGTCCGCTTTTCGTAGAATACAGGCTTATTGCTGTCCCAGAGCCGCACAAATCCGTTTGCCGTGACGATAAACGCCTCCGCCGCAGATTCCGAAGCTACCCAAATTCGGTCATCAAGGGGCGGCTGTTGGGGTTGTGCGGGCATCTGCGGTTGCCCGATGGGCATTTGCGGCTGGAAATAGTTGGGCTGAAAATAGCCGGATTGGTAGTTGGGCTGCATATAAGGATTTGCCATCATTCACGCCTCCAAAAATAGATAGGATTTTCGTCCATTGAGTTCCAAGTATCGTACAAAACGCCGTTTACCACGGCAACAACGTGGTTTTTCAGCGCGACAACGTAAATCCCGTCAGGGTATTCCCGGATAAAATCGCCTACGGTGTAGCAATCCGGGCATTCCGCCGGGATTGCCGCCCGCCTGAATCCGTGCCGCCGTAACACCGCGCCCCATACGTTATTCGCGCTAGGCATATCGCATTGAGTCAGCCCCTCGCTGGCCAGCTCAACGTATGATTGATACCAGTCAATTCCCAGAGCCTTTGCCACAGCTCTAACTGCGCAATCGCCGACTTTCGTGGCGCGGGGATTTGGATTAAAGCTTTGAAATTCAGCCATAGGCAACGCCCCCTTCATGCCTATAGAATAACAAAAAAATCGGTAGGGAAACTCTCGTTTCCCTACCGACTTACAATCACATATCCTTCAAAAAGCTATCAGAAGTCTATGTTTTTGGGGAGTATGTAGCTATACTCCTGCACACTGCTATAGGAGTTTTTCAACTTCCTAATGTACCTATCTAATGTGGCAAGGGACATGCCGTAAGCGTGGCACTGCTGTACACGGCTCCATCCGGCGGCTCGGGTGCGGATGATCTTTTCCTCCAGCGGCGTAAGAATCGCCAGAGAACAGAACTCATCCAGAATCACCCGATTCCATCGGACTTTATCCACTTATCACATCAGTCCTCCTTGGGGGAACTGTAGGTTCTTGCCAGTTTGCTGTCAGCGATACCGGCGGTGGTGGGATCATTGACCACGCCCAGAATCACCAGCAGGGCAAACACGGCGTTCACCACGGCCAGCAGCTTATCGCCGATTTCGCCCAAGTCCAGCGTAAGGCCGAATAGGGCGGCCACCGTCTGCACCAGCAGAAGCAGCGCGGGAATCGCAGCCAGCCAGAAGTTCTTGTTTTTGACACGTACAATCCAGTTAATCATTTTGTTTTCCTCCTTAAAAATCAGCCCAGCCCAAGCCGGGCAAGAATAAACCCTACGACAGCGGCCACGACGATGTAGATGACTCTTTCCACAACCGACTTCCACCGCTTGCCGGGTTCGGATTTCAGCTCCTGCACGTCCGTGCAGAGGCCGTCAACCTTCTCCCCGGTAACTTCCACCTTCTCCGCCATGACCGCAACAGACGTTGCCAGCGTGTTCACCGCTTCCGTGTGCCGTTCCAGCGCGTCCAGACGGTGGGAGTTGGATTTGCTCCGCTGTTCTACCGCAGAAAGCCGCCCGGCGATTTCCGTTTCTTCCATTGGCATACTCCCTTCTCAGCCGCTCCAACGGCTGTACTTCCCGTTGTCCTCGTGGATACCCCATCCGTACAGCCCCAGACCGCCCCGCCCGGGGATTTTCTCGGCCTGTACCTCCTGCGCTATGGCATACAGCTTCTCCGGGGGGATCGCCCCTGAGAGGTCCACAGCCTGCCCCGTGGTGTGCAGGGAGTTGGATACTCCGCCCACCTCGGCATTGTGCCGCTTGCACCGAACACCGGAATTCACATTCAGGGGAACCCCTGCCCGACGGCGTATCTCATCCGCCATGCGGACGGTTTCCTCTGCGGGTTCTGCTGGGAAGCCGTTGCAGTATTTCCCGCCGCACTGGCACCGGAATTCCTCACGGGTAA
>OOCI01001439.1_pt1 | contig 17634 bp, 16 predicted proteins | sample 1671761 | NCBI WGS metagenome assembly OOCI01 (sample SAMN06348190, study PRJEB24527) | human gut metagenome | biome: human gut; feature: ankylosing spondylitis patient; material: feces | host: Homo sapiens | place: China | collected 2015-10
TGTGTTGAATTTTGAAAAGAACACACTAAAATGGCATGTTTTTTGCTTTATAAAATAATAAAAAATAACCTTTACGTGGTGATGATTATGGAGCAAAGTAAAATTGAGCGTATAAACTTCCTTGCCAAAAAGCAAAAAGGGGAGGGGCTTACTCCCGAAGAAAAGGAGGAGCAGGCAATTTTACGCCGCGAGTATATCGACTCTTTTAAAAGAAATCTTGTCGCAAATCTTGAAAATACGTATATCGTTGATGAAAACGGAAATAAACATAAGGTTAAAAAGCATACCGATGACGATAAAAGCTGACTTGAGCTGTCGGCTTTAGGCGTATTAGCCCTAAATATCCGTTTGAAAAGGCAAATAACTTGACTTGACCGCTATATATAGTGTAAAATATATGGCGGTATTTTTCGGCAGGATTTTCCTGCGTGCATTTTTTCCGCCGCTCGGAATTTAAAAGGTGGTTTATTTAAATGGCAAAAAAAGCGGTATACAATGAAGAAAGTATTTCGCAGCTAAAGGGTGCTGACAGGGTTAGGCTTCGCCCTGCCGTTATTTTCGGCTCGGACGGTATTGAGGGCTGTGAGCACGCTGTATTTGAGATACTTTCAAATTCCATAGACGAGGCAAGAGAGGGCTACGGTAAAGAGATAACCGTGACCCGTTTCCTCGACGGCTCCGTTGAGGTTGTCGATCACGGCAGAGGTATGCCTATGGACTACAACGAAAAGGAAAAGCGCTGGAACTGGGAGCTGCTCTTCTGTGAGATGTATGCCGGCAGTAAATATAATACAAACAACGGCGGAACATACGAGTATTCACTCGGACTTAACGGACTCGGACTTTGTGCCACACAGTATGCTTCGGAGTATATGGATGCCGAGGTGCACAAAAACGGATTTCGCTATGAGATACATTTTAAGGCGGGCGAGCCCGTCAGCGAGCTTCAAAAGGAACCGTACAATAAAAAAGATACCGGGACAAGAATACGCTGGAAACCGGATATCAAGGTGTTCACCGATATTGATATTCCTCTTGAATACTATCAGGAGACTATATTAAGGCAGTCGGTTGTAAATGCGGGAATAAAATTCGTTCTTCGCAATCAAACCGGCGAAAAGAGTTTTGATAAATACGAATACTGCTACGAAAACGGTATAGTCGATTATATAAAGGAATTTGTCGGCGACGATGCGTTTTCTTCCGTGCAGTTTTGGCAGGGTGAGAGAAAGGGCAGAGACAGAGCCGATTTGCCCGAATACAAGGTTAAGCTCAATGTTGCGCTGTGTTTTTCCAATAAAAAACAGCTTAAGGAGTATTACCATAATTCCAGCTTTCTTGAACACGGCGGTGCTCCCGAAAAAGCGGTAAAAAGTGCGTTTGTTTCGCAGATTGACAGCTATTTAAAAGCAAACAGCAAGTATTTAAAGAGCGACAGCAAGATAAATTTCCAGGATGTGGAGGATTGTCTTGTGCTTGTTTCGTCATCCTTTTCAACTCAGACGTCATACGAAAATCAGACCAAAAAAGCTATAACCAATAAATTCATTCAGGAGGCTATGACGGATTTTCTCCGCCATCAGCTTGAAGTGTATTTTATAGAAAACAGAATAGACGCCGAAAAAATTGCCGAGCAGGTGCTCATAAATATGCGTTCACGCGTCAAGGCCGAATCCACAAGGCTCAACATTAAAAAGACGCTTCAAAGCGGCAACAGTATGACTGACAGAATCGAAAAATTCGTTGACTGCCGCTCAAAGGACGTTTCGGAGCGTGAAATATTCATAGTGGAGGGTGACTCGGCTCTCGGTGCCTGCAAGCAGGCGAGAGACAGTGCCTTTCAGGCAGTTATGCCGGTGCGAGGGAAAATACTCAACTGTCTTAAGGCCGAATACCCCAAAATATTTAAAAACGACATTATAACAGACCTTATCAAAGTGCTCGGCTGCGGCGTTGAGGTAAGCTCCAAGGCAAATAAAAATCTGTCTCTTTTCAATATGGATAATCTGCGTTGGAGCAAGGTCATAATTTGTACCGATGCCGACGTTGACGGTTATCAGATACGGACGCTGATATTAACGATGATTTATCGTCTTATGCCCACGCTTATAAAAGAGGGTAAGGTGTTTATAGCCGAATCTCCGCTTTACGAAATAACTTGCAAGGACGAGACCTGGTTTTGCTACACCGAAAAGGAAAAGCAGGATGCCCTTCTTGAAATCGGAGACAGAAAATATACCATACAGCGTTCAAAGGGCCTCGGTGAAAACGAACCCGAGATGATGTGGCTTACCACAATGAATCCCAAAACCCGTCGTCTTATAAAGGTCGAGCCGGATTATTCACCCGAGGCTGTCGCCGATAAATTTGACCTTTTACTCGGCGACAATTTACAGGGCAGAAAAGATTATATTGCCGAAAACGGTGCTCAGTACATTGATATGACTGACCTTTCTTAACGTTATCACGGCAAATCAGGAGAGTCGGAAAATGGCTAAAAGAACCAAGAAAAACGAAACAGACCGAAATTCGGAGGAACTTAACATAAACGCTCATATTCTCGGTGCAGGCGAGGTGGTAGAGCAGCATATAACCGATACGCTTGAAGTTAACTATATGCCGTATGCCATGAGTGTTATTATGTCGCGTGCCATTCCCGAAATAGACGGTTTTAAACCGTCACACAGAAAGCTGCTTTATACTATGTATAAAATGGGGCTGCTTCAGGGAGGCACTATAAAATCCGCCAATATAGTCGGCCGCACCATGCAGCTGAACCCCCACGGCGACGCGGCAATTTACGAGACGATGATTCGTTTGGCGCGCGGCAATGAGTCGCTCCTTCACCCTTATGTTGAGTCAAAGGGTAACTTCGGTAAATCGTATTCAAAAAATATGCAGTATGCGGCTTCGCGTTATACCGAGGCAAAATTAGCCCCGATTTCAGCCGAGCTTTTCCGCGATATAGATAAGGACACGGTCGATTTTGTACCGAACTACGACAATACCATGACCGAGCCAACGCTTTTGCCCGTTACATTTCCGTCGGTGCTCGTAAATGCCAATATGGGCATAGCCGTCGGTATGGCTTCAAATATTTGTTCGTTCAACTTAAAAGAAATCTGCGATACTACCGTGGCACTTATAAAGGACCCCGACGCCGATATAACCGAAACGCTAAAGGCTCCCGATTTTATAGGCGGCGGTCAGATACTCTACGATGAAGATAAGATGAACGAGATATTCCGCACGGGTCGCGGAAGCTTCAAAATTCGCGCAAAGTACAGCTATGATAAAAAGAATAACTGTATTGATATATACGAAATTCCGGCGACCACCACTACGGAGGCGATAATCGATAAGATAGTCGAACTCGCAAAGGGCGGCAAGGCTAAGGAAATTTCCGATATCCGCGACGAGACCGATAAAAAGGGTCTTAAAATAACAATCGACTTAAAGCGCGGCACAGATGCGGACAAGCTTATGAAAAAGCTCTATAAAATGACTCCGCTCGAAGATTCATTCGGCTGTAACTTTAATGTCCTTATAGCAGGAACGCCGAGAGTCCTCGGGGTGCGAGAGCTGCTTTTGGAATGGATAGCTTTCCGTACCGAATGTGTAAATCGCCGCGTCTTTTTTGACCTTTCCAAAGCAAAAGACAGGCTGCACCTTTTAGAGGGACTTCAAAAAATTCTTCTCGATATTGATAAGGCAATAAGAATAATACGCTCAACGGACGAGGAGTCCGAGGTTGTTCCGAACTTGATGATAGGCTTCGGAATAGATAAGATACAGGCGGATTATGTGGCTGAAATCAAATTGCGCCACTTAAACCGTGAGTATATTTTAAAGAAAACGGAAGATATAGAAAAGCTGAGAGCCGAAATCGAGGATATGGAGGATATTCTCGCAAGTCGCTCAAGAGTTAAAAAAATTATCGTAAACGAGCTTTCGGATGTCGTTAAAAATTACGATAAGCCGCGTCGTTCGGAAATAATCTACACAAGTGATATAGATGATGAATCGGAGCCCAATGAGGAGATACCGAATTATCCCGTCACGCTATTCTTTACCAAGGAGGGCTATTTCAAAAAGATAACTCCGCAGTCACTGCGTATGAGCGGTGAGCAAAAGCTAAAGGAAAACGATGAAATAATCGAGACCGTTGAGGCTGCAAACAATACCGAGCTTTTGTTCTTTACCGATAAGTGCCGTGTTTATAAAGCCAAAGCTGCTGATTTTGATGACAGCAAGGCGAGCGTTCTCGGTGATTATGTGGCCTCAAAGCTTGAGATGGAGCCCGATGAAAACGCCGTTTATATGGCGGTTACAACAGACTATAAGGGCTTTATGCTGTTCTTCTTTGAAAACGGCAAGCTTGCCAAAATAGACCTCTCCGCCTATGAGACTAAAACGAACCGCAAGAAGCTGATTAAGGCGTATTGTGAGAAATTCCCGGTAGTCAATATGTTCTGTGTGACTGAGGATAAGGAGTATGTTATGAAGTCCACCTCCGGCAGAATTCTTCTTCTCAATACCGGCGCAATAGCCGTCAAAACGACCAAGGATTCTATGGGCGTATCGGTTATGACTCTCAAAAAAGGGCATAGGGTATCTTCCGTAAAAGAGTATACCGATGGTGAGTTTGTAAAGCCTGCGAGATACAGAACAAGAACCTTGCCTGCCGCCGGTGCGACTTTGTCGGCTGACGATGTCGGCGAGCAGCTTACACTTTAACATAGAAAATATACCGTGTTTCGAAATTCGTTTTTCGGAATTTGGTATATTTTTTTGTTTTTCGGGTGTCAACCGATAATGCATGAGTGTTGACTATGCATTTCGGATGTTGTATAATTCCGATATAAGTAAATGTCTGTTTCGGGGCTTAACGGAGGTTAATATGAAAAGACGAACTAAAATAATTTCGGCTGTTATGGCTCTCGCAATACTTGTATGCGTGTTCGCTGTACTTGCGACGTCGTTTGCCGTTGACACTTCTTCCGAAAGCGCATCCTTCAGAGTTGACGCTCAGATTATGGGCTATAACAGGGTAGAGGTAAAAATATATGCTCCGGCAGGGGCCGCGGGCGGCAGCTATACACTTAAATACGATTCCTCATATTTGAGGCTCGCAAAGCCGGAGGCGGATAAAAACGGCGAGCAGACGTCTGTTACTTCGTACGAAAACGGCGGTACGGCAATAACAAATTATAATTTTTCACAGGATTCTTTAAGATGCTCGGCAGCCGCGCCGAAATCCTCTTCGACGGAACAACTGTACGGAAGTTATACTTTTTATTTTGACGGCAACTATAAAGAAGGCAGTATATCGGTAATCGCATTTGATATTTACAGCGGAGACGAAACTCCAAAGCTTCTCGGCTCCGATAAAACCGCAAAATGTGACTTTGACGTAAAGGCGGCTCCCGCGAACACAATATCGCTGAAATATATAGGAGATAAATATTACTATATGGTTAGCGGCAAAAACGATACTTCATACAGCGGGCTTGTAAATTATTACGGCACCTATTATTATGTCGAAAACGGTGTGCTGAACTGGGATTACTCAGGTCTTACTAAGTATTATGATACTTGGTATTATGTCGAAAACAGTGTTCTTAATTGGAATTATACGGGTCTTACAAAGTACTACGGTACATGGTATTACGTCGAAAACAGTGTTCTTAATTGGAACTATACGGGGCTCACGAGCTACTACGGCACATGGTATTACGTCGAAAACAGCGTCTTAAATTGGAACTATACGGGGCTCACAAACTATTACGGCACCTGGTATTATTGCGAGGGCAGTGTACTTGATTGGGATTACACCGGTCTTACAAAATATTACGGCACTTGGTATTACGTCAAAAAGGGCGTGCTTGACTGGAATTATACGGGATACACCTATTATTACGGCACGCGTTACTATGTCAGAAACGGAGTTCTTGCGTAATACGCATTGTATTTGATTGTTTCTCGCTTGCTTAAAGACTGCTGCATACAAAATATTGCAAAACCGTTCATTAATTTGAACGGTTTTGTGTTTTTTAGAGAAATGTGTCAATACAACACTTTTGCATAAAAACTATTGCAATTATATACAGTTTGTTGTATAATTCGAATAAGCGGCAGGGCTTTATGCCGTAAAAATCAGGGAGGATATTAAATTTATGAAAAAATTCAAAAAGTTGATTGCGGTTGTACTGACTGTTATTCTATCGCTGTCTGTAATGTCGGTCGTCGCTTTTGCGTCTACTACCGACTCACTTAAGCGAACGGATGACGGTACTTGGCTCTATATGGAAAACGGTAAACATAATGCCTACTACACAGGCCTTGTTAAGTATTATGACACTTGGTATTATGTGGAAAACGGCAAGCTTAATTGGAATTATACCGGACTCACTAAGTATTACGATACTTGGTACTTTGTAGGAAACGGCGTTCTTAATTGGGATTATACCGGACTTACTAAGTATTACGATACTTGGTATTATGTTGAGGATAGTGTCCTTAATTGGAATTATACCGGACTTACTAAGTATTACGATACTTGGTATTATGTTGAGGACAGTGTTCTTAACTGGAATAAAAACGGTCTTTATAATTACTACGGCAATGAATGGTGCTATCTTACAAACGGTCAGATCGACACTTCCTATACAGGACTTGTAAATTATTATGGCACATGGTATTACGTAGAGGAGGGCTTCCTCAATTGGGACTATTGTAGCCTTACAAATTACTACGGAACATATTACGGTGTGGTAAACGGGGTTCTTGACTGGAATTTCTCTGGTGTTTTAAGATACGGCACTACCCTTTATTATGTAAGAAACGGCGTTCTTGATTGGAACTATAAAGGCAAGGCGATGTATTGTACGGGCAAAACATACACCTTCAGAAACGGTGCCGCCATAGATTATGATGGCTATGTTGCCGACGCCGCACAGGCTCTTGCCCTCATAAAATATTATGAGGCTAAGGTGGGCAACACAGTTACATTGGTAGAAGCCGAGGGAATGCCGGATGATGTATACAACGGTGTGGCTGTTACAGTAAAAATAAGAAGTAACGACGGCTCGGAGGAATACTATACCGCTATTACCTGTAAGAACTTCCAACAGTACACAAACCTTACAGGGATTATGGAAAACGAGGGAGACGGTTATCTGTATGTGATTGTTGTAGCCGGCAACCATAACGAGGATAACTCGGTGGTACTGTCAAATGACGCGATATTAGCTTATCTTGACGGAATGGATTCTTTTGCCCTGTTAAATCCAATTAGTGTAAAATAATATTTTTATGATATCGGATATAAAGCCGTATCCGTCCGCTGAAATATTTAATAACAAACACAGAAGAAGGTCTGTCGGTTTAACCGGCAGACCTTCATTTTGTCCGAAATTTATTGAAGAATCAGGGTATTTATACTTCTTATTTCATGCCGTCTTCATAAGCCTTGATCATCTTCTTGACCATCTGTCCGCCGATAGAGCCGGCCTGCTTAGAAGTAAGGTCGCCGTTATAACCCTGCTTGAGATTTACGCCAACCTCATTAGCAGCTTCCATTTTGAATCTGTTAAGAGCTTCCTTAGCTTCCGGAACAACGTTCTTGGAACTTGACATTTGAAAACACTCCTTTTCATTACAATTTGCGTTTGCATTACTATTTTTTACATTGAGCGTTTTTATATTAAATAAAATAAATGCTAAAAATGTTATTTTTTGTAACTTAATAAGCGGATATTTCAAATGCGTTGTTTGATTCTATATAAAACTCTTTTAAAGATGAGCTTATTATATGTGAATTGATTTTTCGTATTTTTACTCATTTCGGTGTGATTCTCATAAAATCGGCGGCTTAAAACCGTATTGCGTTTCGTCAATCATCAGCTTACCGTCTTTTTTGATGTATCCGTACATATTATTTGTGCCGAGTACAGTGCCTTTTTTGATAGCCTGTTGATGACCGAATCGCACACGTGTAGAGATTTTTCTCGACTCGTCTTGCGCCATAGATGACATAATCGTCAGCCTCAGTTCGCTGTCCTCGTCAAGGGTGTTTATGTTGTCGTTTTGAAAATATACAGCCACCCCGCTTGATAAAAGTTCACGGGTAAAGCGAATACTGTCCAGCGTGTTACGAGCAAATCTTGACACCTCTTTGGTTACAATCAGGTCAAACATTCCTGCCTTTGCGTTCTCAATCATTTCGTTGAATCGCTCACGCTTTGCAGTCGATACGCCCGATATGCCCTCGTCAACATAGCCGTCAACATATTCCCAATTCGGATTTTTCCTAATGAAATCGGTGTAATATGTTATTTGGTTATCAAGTGAATTTAACTGCACATTAAAATCCGTGCTGACACGAGCATAAAATGTTACACGCAACGGCAGGTTCATAAAGTTGATATTTTCTTTTCTTATTCTCTCACGAGTTGAATATATATCCATATTTTTTACTCCTTTCCAAGCAGACAATATCACAAATAATTTCTATTATCCAGCTTTATTTTACAGTATTTCACCCCTGCGTTCATTAGGGGATTGATACCTGTTTTGGTAATGTTTTACAGAGCTTTTTAGTTTATTTTTCCGTATCTGCGATTGACTTCCACGCTGATTTTTCCCATTAACTTGCGATAGGTTTTGTCGTCAATCGCATTTTGATTCAGCAAGGTATTTGCAAAATGCTGCATCCAAAGCTCCGTGCTGATTCTCTCATCGGCAATGTTTTGTGTATTGATTTTCGGCTCACTCCCGCTTGATTTTTCAATACTATTATTGCCTGATGCTTTAGAATTTATTTCCTTTGCTGCCATAAGGCAACACGCCGTCTATGATTTTATATCTGCCTCCTTTAATTTGATTTGCCTTTCGTTGTAAATTTGTAGTTCATATTAACCTCCTATTTTGCTCACAGACTTTCAAAAATCGCCTACAAGCCGTTTTTTGTTTTAGTCCGATGAGTTACTCTATTTTAGAGCGAACTCGTTAATTTTTGCTCACAGCGTTGCCTGATTTTTTATAAATTTGTTTATCATACGGCAGTACCCAAGTGAATACGCAAAAGCCTTGAAATTCAGCGAAAAAAGCCCCTTACTGCATACGAATTTAGAATCATACGCAAAAGTATTACGATTTGAAAAGCTGACAGGCCTTGCCGGACGGCGTTTTCGGGCATTTCAACGTCCGAAAATCATACCCCTTTATCCTGCTTTAAAATCGGCGGCTTGAAATCCGCTTCAAAACCCACTCAAAAGCCGCAGATTTTCGTTTTAAAAATCATAAATTTTCAAAATCAAAGCCCTTCATATTCTTTGCCGATAAATCCTAAAGCACGGTGCATTAAATCTTGTTGACCGTGTATAGATTGCTCTTTTGCTCGCCGCCGATGAATCGTTTTGAGATCGTTATGTACCCACCGTTTTCCAACGAATGCAAAACTTTTCTGCAAGTGGAAGCACACATCGAACAGCTTTTTGCAATCATAGGCACCGACCAAAAACTTTGCCCCGCCGAGTCCTTTGCCCGAACGAGAAAAGAATAAACGATAAACTCGTTGGTCGATAATCGTTCATCAAAAATCCTGTTTGGCAAAAGAAAAAATTGACCGCTGCAATTTTTACGCATACGAAAACCTCCTTTAAAATTATTCGAGAGAATATTTTTATAAAGTGAAAACCAAAAAGAAAAACACTGTTCAAAAAAACTCCCTCTACTATACGGAGAAAAAATTCCATTTTGTTCGGGTGTTTTCAGAAAAAATTTACAAATTATTTTCACGCAAAAGAAAAATCCTCACCATACAGGCAAGGATTATCAATATCATTTTACAATTTAGATATTTAATTTTTTAGTATATCAAACAGTTCGGGAATGTCGTTTTACGAGAACTTTCTCAATTCTCAAGTTTTTTAGAACATTCATAATTGCACCTCTGATTGAAAAATAATGCAGTAATTGCACATTGTCAACCGTAAATGTGCAAATATTGCATTCTTATAGAAATATTATATGCAAAATACGATAGCGCATTCAAATTAAAATTATATTTTTTTAACTTGAAAAGTAGGTTTGCCCAAAATGTAGGCAAGTAACAGAGGTGCACATGAATGGAAAAGTTACCAGAATAATATTGTTTGAAAAAGGATACCGCTGCTTAATAATTGGGCTGTAAGATGATTTATGACTTATTAAACTGTCTATCAAATGCAGGCGGTGCAATGTGCCAAATTTTAATTATTTTATAGTTTTAAATATTGACTTTTTATTTGTCATTTGATAGAATAACCGCGGTTAGCTTGTGCTAACTAAAAATTTTAATGTCAAGTTAGCAATGGCTAATAAAATACGGAGGACAAATATGTTTAAAAAATTATCGATTTCATTGACTGCAATAGTTTTTGCACTTGCACTTACCTGCACTTCGTTCGGTGCGTTTGCAATGGGTCCGAGCGAGGACGGTGTTTATGAAGTGCCGATTGAAATGTGGCACGCAGAAAAAGAAAGAACATCTATGGGTGACAGATATATTGTTCACACCGCACTTCTTACAGTTGACGGTGATGAAAAAACGCTTACAATAGCTCCTGCCGAAACAACAAGCGATATGCATTTTTGGTATTACAAGGACGGTTCTGTTGAGGGCGATACAGTAGAAGTTGAGCAAAAGAATAATGTTGAAATTGACGGCACTGAATATGAAACGGCTTTTGAATTTCCGATTAAGAGCGATAATGAATTTGTCGGCGTAAAATTTGCCGCTTCGGCTATGCCTTTATCACCTTCTGCAAGAATTAAAATAGATTATGACAGTGCAAAAAAAATCAGAGATGTAAAAAAAGAAACAACCACCAAAAAAGCCACTACCACTACAACGACACCGACAACAACAAATACTACAACGACAGCAACAAATACTACAACGACAACTACAACTACAACAACTACTACAACTACAACAGCACCAACCGTTACCGAGCCTAAAGAGGAAACGGTTAAAAATAAAAAAGTTCCGATCGCCATTGCCTGCGGCGTAGTGGGTGCGGTTGCATTTGTGCTTGTAATGACTGCTGTTATCAAGAAAAATAAACATGACTGATTGGGGCGAAGTATGAAAAAAATATTTAAGAAATTTCAAGTTAAGGATTTTGTGTTTTTGGCTGTCTTATCCGCAGCGATGACATTGTGCGGCGGAATAACGATGCCGCTTGTTATGCACACCACCGTTTTCGGACTGCGTAACATGGCAGCCGCACCTATTTATTCGATTTTCGTAGCAATCGGACTTATGAAAGTAAGAAAGCCGGGTGCTCTCACAATTATCGGACTTTTTTCGGGCGCACCGCTGATTTTCTTTTCGACGGTTATGTTTTTTAACAATTTTGTTTCCGCAATCATAGCGGAATTAATTATGCTTTTGATTTTCAGAGGCTATCAAAAGAAAGTTTCCGTTTTCGTTACAACGGGAATATATATGCCGTTTTCACTGCCGATTTCGGTTCTGTTCAGTCTTTGGCTCAATGGGCAAAGTTACGCTCAGTTTACAGCAAATCCGAAAATTTCTGTTTTAACATCAATCGGCACAATTATATTGGCATTTTTGGGTGCGGCAATCGGAATGAAAATCGCCGCAGAACTTCAAAAGGCAGGCAAATTAAAACCGTACGGAGAAGATGATAATGCTTGAAACATTTGAGGCTAAAAAGCCTTTTTATCCGCTGATTTCATTTTCAGTTTCCGTAATAGTGCTGATATTCGGAATGCTTTTTTCCAACAATCTTTTGGCTTTTGCTTTTGCCACGGCAATTTTTGTGCTTTACTCAGCATTCGGTCTTTTTAAAAGCACATGGAAAATGACCGTTGCAATGGCGATTTGCGGACTTATTATAGGCGGTCTGTCATTTTTGACAAACAAAAGCTTGGACGCATTTTGGCAAACACTTTTAAGAATGATTCTCTTGGGATTGTGTGCCGTGCCGATGGTAAGCACATCACCCTGCGATCTAACACGCTGTCTTGCAAAGCTGAAATGCCCGAGAGTTATAACGCTCGGCATGCTTGTAACACTTAAATTTATTCCAGTTTTAGTGGGTGAAATAAAGCAGATCTGGGAGGCGATGAAGGTCAGAGGTGCAAATATGAATTGGTACCGACCGAGTTGCATTTACCGTGCGTTTATTATTCCGCTCGTTATGCGAATCATCGGAATATCGGATACTCTTTCCCTTTCGCTTGAAACAAGGGCATTTACACTTGATGACAGTACAAGCTCGGTATATAAAGTAATAAAAATAAAAGCAAGGGATTTCGTATTTCTTGCCTGTGTTATCGTGCTTTGCGCAGGTGGAGGTGTTATGATATGGGCATAGCGATAAGACTGAAAGAAGTTTCTTTTAAATATGATGGTGCTAAAGAAAATGCGCTTGAAAATATAAATCTCACCGTGGAATACGGCGAAACCGTGCTTTTGTCGGGCGTTTCCGGCGAGGGAAAAAGCACCCTGCTTTCGATAATAAACGGTGTTATTCCGTTCGTTAATTCGGGCGAATTTTCGGGCAGTGTGGAAATAGATGGCAAGGATGTTACAAAGCTAAAAATCAGCGAGCGTTCAAAGCTAATCGGCACTGTGCTTCAAAATGCGGACGAACAAATTATTTATGATTTAGTAAACGAAGAAATCGCTTTCGGCTGCGAAAATCTTAATATTGCGTCCGAAGAAATCGACAGACGCATTGAACGATTCACAACGCTTATGCAAATAGAAAAAAACGCAAAAACAAAAACACTTTCCGGTGGTCAAAAGCAACGCCTGATAACCGCTTCTACCCTTGCGATGGAGCAAAAAATCATTATTCTTGACGAACCGCTTGCAAATTTGGACACTCATACAGCACACATTTTGCTGAAAGCACTTCGTAATTTGGCAAACAGCGGATATGCCGTTTTAATAGTTGAGCACAGGCTTGATGTTGTGAAAAACTACATAGATAAAGTTATGCGAATCGAAAACAAACAGCTTTTTACAAGTACGGACATAAACGACTTGAACAGCGGAATAAAAACAATTCCTCATGCCGACGGCTCTTTGCCCGGCGAAGTGCTTATAAAAGGCGAAAAACTCTTTTTTGCCGCAGGTGACAGAAATATTATAGATGGACTTGATATAGAAATTCGGGCAGGCGAACGAATAGTTTTGCTCGGTGAAAACGGATGCGGAAAAACCACCCTTATGCGCATGCTTGCAAGACTGAATAAGCCGAATGACGGTGCGCTGAGCCAAACAATAACAAAAAGCAAAAAAGCAAACAGCAAATGGTTTTCAAAGGTGGGATATGTTTACCAAAATCCAGTCTATCAGCTTTTTATGCCAACGCTTTTAAGCGAGATTTCCTTTAAGGCAAAAAGCGAGGAAATAGCAAGGGAAATGATAAATGCCTTTGGACTTTCGGGACTTGAGCAGAGGCATCCGCAATCACTTTCCGAAGGGCAAAAACGGCGTGCCTCCATTGCTGCCGTCTGTGCAAGCGAGCCGACCGTACTGTTTCTTGACGAGCCGACGGTGGGTCAGGATTACAAAAACCTTTGTAAAACGGTTGAAACCGTAAATAAAATAAACAAGAACCTCGGCACGGCAATTGTTACCGTAACACACGATAAACGATGTGCCGGTGCTCTTGCAGACAGAGTGCTGATTATGGAAAACGGTAAAATATCACGGCAAGGCGATTACCGCCTCGCAGATGAATTTTTGGATAAATAACTTAATTGAGGGAGAAAAGAAATGATTAAAACAAGACTTATAGAGCAAGTGCCTTCTTCAAAGAAGTACATTGCCCTAACAGTTCTTGCGCAGTGGTTGAAAACGGTTGCAAACATCGTTATGATTTTCATTCTTTCAAATCTACTTGCGCAAATTCTCGACGGTAAAGCGTTTGATTTTAAAGGACTTTTGCCTTATTTGGGCGCAATTGCGGCGGTTATGCTTGTGCGCTATCTTTGCGGATACGCAAGTTCTCAGACTGCGTTTTTCGCTTCAAGCGAAGTAAAAAAAGTGCTTAGACAAAAAATGTATAAAAAGCTTACACGAATGGGAGCATCTTACAGCGAAAAGGTATCAACATCAGAGGTGATTCAGGTTTTTGTTGAGGGTGTAGACCAGCTTGAACTTTATTTCGGCAAATATCTGCCGCAGTTTTTCTTTGCTATGCTTGCACCGATAACACTTTTTGCCGTGCTTGTGTTCGTAAGCTGGAAAGCGTCGGTGGTGCTTCTTATTTGTGTACCCCTTATTCCGCTTTCTATTGTTGCAGTTCAAAAAATCGCAAAAAGACTTCTTAGCAAATATTGGGGAGTATACACAAACCTCGGCGATACTTTCCTTGAAAATATCCAAGGCTTAACAACACTCAAAGTTTATCAGGCGGATGAACGCAAGAATGTTGAGATGAATGAAAAAGCCGAAGAGTTCAGAAGAATTACTATGAAAGTTCTTACAATGCAACTCAATTCCGTAAGCGTTATGGATATTGTTGCATATGCAGGAAGTGCAGTAGGTGTAGTAATTGCAATCATTCAGGTAAAAAACGGCACAATCACTTTACCTCAGGCATTTTTAATCATTATGCTTGCGGCTGATTTCTTTTTACCGCTCAGGCTTCTCGGTTCATTTTTCCATGTGGCTATGAACGGTATGGCGGCAAGCGACAAACTCTTTAAGTTGCTTGATACAAAAGAGGACGAACACGGAACGGAGATTCCTGAAAATCTTGACGGGGATATCGAAATTAAAGACCTTTCCTTTTCTTATGACGGCGAAAAAACCGTACTTAACGATATTTCGGCAACCTTTAAAAAGCACGAGCTTATAAGCATAGTAGGCGAATCGGGTTGCGGCAAAAGCACGCTTGCTTCCCTGCTTTGCGGAACAACTAAAGGCTACATCGGCAGTATAACAATCGGCGGTGTTGAAATTAAAGATATTGATGAAAAAACACTTATGAACAACATCACTGCCGTAAACTTTAATTCCTACATTTTTGCAGGAACGGTTAGTGAAAATATGCTCATAGCTGACAAAAGTGCCAGTGACGAAAAGATGATTGAAGCATTGAAAATGGTAAACCTTTGGCCATTTTTAAGTGAGCAAGACGGACTTGATACTAAACTTAATCAACAAGGCAGCAATTTTTCGGGCGGACAAAGGCAAAGGCTTGCCATTGCAAGAGCCTTGCTTCACAACACACCGATATATGTTTTTGATGAAGTAACCTCAAACATAGACGCCGAAAGCGAAAACGACATTATGACTGTTATTCACAATATGGCTAAAATCAAAACCGTTATTCTTATCTCCCACAGGCTTGAAAATGTGGTAGGCAGTGATAAAATTCTTCTGCTTGATAAAGGCAAAATTGAGGAAAGCGGTACTCATTCTGAACTTATGTCTCTTAATAAAAAATACAAGCTGATGTATTCCACTCAAGCAGAACTTGAAAAATATGCAAAGGAGGAAGCGTAATGAAAAGAAAACAATCAGGTTTCAAAATTATGATGCGGTTGATAAAACTTGTTAAGCCGCTTGCTTTTTTCATGGTACTTGCAGTTATACTCGGCGTTACGGGCTTTCTTTGCGCCATTCAAATTACTGTGCTTGGCAGTATGACGCTGCTTACAGCCGCAGGTATAAACGGCGGACTTGCAATAAAAACGGGATGTATTTGCATTATTATTTTTGCGGTTTTGCGTGGCTTTCTTCACTACGGCGAGCAAGCGTGCAACCACTATATTGCATTCAAGTTACTTGCCATTATTCGTGATAAAGTATTCAAATCGCTTCGCAGGTTAACTCCGGCTAAACTTGAAGGTAAAGATAAAGGCAATCTGATATCGCTCATAACAAGTGATATTGAGCTTTTAGAAGTTTTTTACGCTCACACGATTTCACCGATTTGTATTGCGTTTTTAACAAGCCTTGTTATGCTGATATTTATCGGAAGATACAGTATTTGGCTTATTCTTGTTGCACTTGCGGCTTACATTACAGTCGGCATTATTATTCCGCTTGTATCATCAAAATTTAACAAAAATATCGGTATGACCTACCGTGAAAATTCGGGTTCACTTTCCGGCTATGTGCTTGACAGTATGAGGGGACTTTTGGAATCAATCAGATACAATTCAACCGATACCCGCCTTAATGAAATGAACGAAAAAACCGATGAACTTAATTCACTTCAAAAGAAGTTAAAGAAAATTGAGGGGCACAATATTTCAATTACGGATATTTCGATTATCTTCTTTTCAATCACAATGCTTTTAGTTGCAATTTGCCTTTACCAAAAGGGCACAATCGGATTTGACGGACTTATTGTTTCAACCGTTGCAATGATGAGTTCATTTGGTCCGGTTGCCGCACTTTCAAACCTTGCAGGCAATTTGACTCACACCCTTGCAAGCGGCGAAAGAGTGCTGTCAATTCTTGATGAAAGCCCTGTTGTTGAAGAAAACATCAGCGGCAAAGAAGTTGAATTTGACGGTATGGAATGTAAAAATGTAGGCTTTGCATATGACAAAGAGCAAATTCTTGAAAATATCAATATGGAAATTCCAAAAAACAAAATCATTGCTATAAACGGACCGAGCGGTTCGGGCAAATCGACTGCGCTTAAACTTATGATGCGTTTTTGGGATGTAAACAGCGGCGAAATTGATATGTCGGGTGAAAACATTAAAAATATTAAAACATCATCACTTCGTAACAATCAGAGCCTTGTAAGCCAAGAAACTCAATTGTTTAACGATACGATTGAAAATAACATTAAAATTGCAGATTACAACGCAACAAGAGAAGAAGTTGAAATTGCCGCAAAAAAAGCCTCAATTCACGATTTTATAATAACTTTGCCTAAGGGATACGACACAAATGTAGGCGAACTCGGTGATTTGCTTTCGGACGGTGAAAAACAGCGTATAGGTCTTGCAAGAGCGTTCCTTTGCAACTCTCCTATGATTATGCTTGACGAACCCACAAGCAATTTGGACAGCTTAAACGAGGGCAATATCTTAAAATCCATAAACGAAGCAAAGCACGGCAAAAGCATTGTTTTGGTTTCTCACAGAAAGTCAACGGCAAAAATCGCTGACGAAGCATACACCGTTTACAGAGGCAGATTATCATGAAAAAAGACAGAATCACACGAGAAAAAGAAATGTTACCCGAAATGGTAAAAATTTATTGCCACGGTGTGCATAAATCAAAAAAAGGAACTCTTTGCAAGGACTGCCAAGAACTTACTGATTATGCGCTTTTCAGGCTTGACCATTGTCGCTGGGGAAACGATAAAAACTTCTGCTCGCAATGTCCATGCCATTGCTACAAACCCGATATGCGTTCGAAAATAAAAGAGGTTATGCGCTATTCCGGGCCGAGAATTATGCTTTATCATCCGCTTGTGGGCACCATTCACGGTATTGAAACGATAAAGGGCGTTATCAAGGCAAAAAAGAAAAGCAAATAACACCAAAAAATATTGACTCTCATACAAACAAAGTCTTTGCCGAGGCTGAGTGTTAATAAGGCGGTTTTGCTTCAAAACAACATCTTTTCTAACAATA
>OOCI01001446.1_pt1 | contig 17553 bp, 15 predicted proteins | sample 1671761 | NCBI WGS metagenome assembly OOCI01 (sample SAMN06348190, study PRJEB24527) | human gut metagenome | biome: human gut; feature: ankylosing spondylitis patient; material: feces | host: Homo sapiens | place: China | collected 2015-10
TCGCCAGAGCATCTATCGGCGCGACCCCCTTCAGAACCATGTCGTTCATACCGGACATGATATACTCGAACCTGGCGGGGCGCCTGAGATACGTGGACACCAGCGTCAGCGACTTCAGCCTGTCCGGATGATGTATCCCCAGGAGCTGAGCGACCTGGGACCCCATGGACCATCCGAGGACGTGCACCCTGTCCAGCCCCAGATGGTCGAGGAGAGCCACGACGTCGTCGGCCAGGTCCTCCAGGGAGAAACCCCCATCATACACGGTGTCCCCGACCCCGCGGTTGTCGAAGGTGATCACACGGTATCCGTCCATCATGGGGACGGCGTTGCTCCAGAACGCGCCGTTGGCCCCGAAACCGCCGATGAGGACTATCGGCTCCCCACTGCCCCTGTCCTCATAGCTCATCCTGATGCCGTTGATGTCCGCGAACATAAGGGTGCAATGCGCTCGCACATCAAAAAATGTCATCCTGGCGACCCTCCGCGCATCCCATAGTCTAAATCGGTTGCATGCCATCCAGGTCCGATCCGTTATGACTGCCGCCGAGAAGAAGATCCTGATCGTGGTTATGGACGGGCTGGGGGACAGGGCCTGCCGCGACCTCAGGGGGCTGACGCCGCTCCAGTACATCAGGCACCCCAACCTTGACTGGTTCCTGAGCCACGGGCAGGGAGGGCTGTGCTACCCCATAGGCCCCGGGATAAGGCCGGGGAGCGACACCGCGCACCTGGCGATCCTTGGATACGATGTGGAATCCGTGTACACCGGCAGGGGGCCGTTCGAAGCCATCGGCATAGGCATGGACATCCAGCCCGGGGATGTTGCCCTGAGATGCAACTTCGCCACGGTCAACGACGACCTGGAGATCCTCGACCGCAGGGCTGGGAGGATCAGGGAGCCCGAGACGACGGAACTCGTCGAATCCCTTGACAGCATAGAGATCGACGGGATAGAGTGCCTGGTGAAGGAGAGCACCGAACACAGGGCGGTCCTGCTGCTGAGGGGAGACGGGCTCAGCCCGGAGATCACCGACGCGGACCCGGGAGGGGACACCCATCTGCTCATGGTGGAGCCGAAGGTGGAGGAGGCGGAGTTCACCGCCAGCGTGGTCAACAGGTTCATGGAGGAATGCTACGAGCGTCTCAAGAACCATCCCACGAACAGGAAGAGGCTGGCGGCTGGGCTCCCCCCTGCGAACATCCTGGTCCCGAGGGGGGCCGGGAGCTTCCCCTACATAGACCCGTTCCCCGAGATACACGGGATCAGCGCCGCCTGCGTCGCTGGAGTGGGGATGATCAAGGGGATCTGCAAGGCTTGCGGACTGGATGTCTATCCGCTCCCAGACAACTGCGACGGCACGATGGAGTCCGATTTCATAATCAAGGCGCAATGCGCCATGGAGGCGCTGACGGAGTACGACTTCGTTCTCATGAACTGCAAGGCCCCGGACATCGCCGGGCACGACGGGGATGCGAAGGCGAAGTGCGAGGTTATCAAGCGCCTTGACGCCATGGCCGGGTACATCAAGGACAACATGTCGGAGGACCTGGTGGTCGTCCTGACCTGCGACCACTGCACCCCGTGCATCCTGGAGGATCACAGCGGAGACCCCGTGCCCGTCGCCATCTACACACGCGACATGGTGAGGGACGAGGCGGAGGAGTTCAGCGAGACGGGATGCGCCAAGGGCAACCTCGGCAGGATCCGCGGAAGGGACATCGTCCCGATATGCATGGACCTGGCGAACCGCATCGAGAAGTACGGGTCATGAGTACAGGATGAGCTCCGCATGGAGGCTGCCTCCGGTTGTGATCGGGACCTCCACCTCTGCGCGAGAAACCTCCATGTCTCCTGGGGACCCCATCGAGACCATGTCAGCGCCGAACGTCAGCACGAGAACGAACGGCCTGCCCTGGGAGAAGGCCACCAGGCACTCCTCCAGATACCCCATGACCCCGGTCCCTCCCGCCGTCATCTCGAGGGCGCAGATGTCAGACACCCTTACGAGCGATCCGTCTCCATCGGGGACCAGGTCCGACATGCGTACCTCTGCGGAAAGGGTCCCATCCAGCATCGCGGACGCATCCCTCCCCTCCTCATCGGCAACGAACCCGATCCCCAGCAGAGCAGACATCGCCATCAGCACGACGACGGTGAAGATCATCGCATCGATCAGGGCGATGAAGCCACCGCGCCTCATACGCATAGGATCACCTCGAACACCGCCGGAACGACCCTTCCCGCCCCATCCGTCACCGTCCCCGGGATCATGCGGCTGAACAGCAATCCGTCCATGCTCCCGAATGTGTCCGGGGCGACCTCCCCGCAGAACCCTCCGGGGATCCCGACGAGAACGGTCGCGCCCTCGAAGCCCCTCGAATCCAGGAACCCCTCGAGGTATTCCGTGTATCCCGGCACGAAGACCCCATCATCTATCGTCCCAGTGAAACGTCCCGCGTCGAGGGAGTCCGTGGGGTCCGTGGTCTCCACCGTTGTTGAGGCGAGCGCCCCCATGAATGCCGTCAGGACGATGGCCACGGCCATGAAGGCGACCATCGCCTCCATGAACCCGGCATCCCCTCTGCGATCCGCCCTCATGCGGAGAGCCTCTGCTCTCCGGAGATAAAAACCGCTATGCGTGCACGCACGTCACAGACCGCGACGGTAGAGTCCGTAGGTGAACCCGCCGCACATCTCCTCGATCTTCGACCTCAGCTTCGGATCAGGCTTCCTGGCGTACTGCCCCACGGCCTTCGCCAGAACCGGAGGGCGCTTCCTGAGGTCGAGCCCTATCGACGCCGCCCCCGACCTGACGAGCTCCTCGGTGCTGTCCAGGAGGAACAGGTCAACGGAGTTCAGGATGTGGACGAAGCCGCGCTTGTCCCTGTAGACGGGGAACGACGCCTCCTTCTCGTCCCTGATGGATCCACTCTCCAGCCCGGGGTCGCGTGAGTACATGAGCTCCGTCCTTCCGAAGCCCATCACCTCGAACCTCCCCGGCGCATGCGCGATGAGGTCCGAGACCTCGTTCCTCGAGAGCTCGACGGACAGGGTGGTCTGGTACACGTCTAGGGGGAGCCAGGAGTTGTAGCAGTTGAACACACTGCTGGCGTAAACCCTGGACGATCCGCGGCACCTCCTGTACTGCCCGGGGCCGTTTACCATCACCGGCCCGTCGTCCACGGCCTCGTCGAGAGCATCGAACCTCGGGAGGAGGTCCACGCACTCCACATGCCTTGAGTCGCACATCTCCCTGGCCTCGGCCAGCTTTTCGCCGTGCTCGAAGTACACCCTGTCCACATAGGGCAGGACCGCGTCGAGGGTCTTCAGGGTGCTGACGTAAGCGGAGAACTCCGGCTTCAGGTTCCTGCGGGGCTGCTTCTCCGGGACGATGTCCTGGTGGTGCCTGGGGGTTCTGCCGTCGAGCTTGGGCGTGTCCCCGATGAGGTTCTTGATGACGTCTATGCGCGGATCGTATGTGCGGTAGATCTGGTACCTGCCGTCCGGTATCTTGAACGGGACCCTGATCGGGTCGGTCTCCGAGACCTTGAACCCACCGACCTTCTCGTCCCCGTCGAATATGGAGATGCCGTCCTTCAGTCCGATGGGCTCCTCTCCGTTCCATGTGAACTCGCGGTCCCTGATGGACACGGTGCCCAGATGGAATCCCCTGTTGTCGGGATAGAGCGACTGGACGGGAGACGAAACGCCGTCGAGGTATCCTGAGCACGTCCCGCGGTTGAAGACGGTCCTCAGGAGCTTCAGCGACTCCTGGTACTCCTCGGAGAAGTCCCCATCCTCGGCCATGGAGTAGACCTTCGCGGAAAGGTAGGCGTACGCGGGGGACCTCATCCTTCCCTCTATCTTCAGGGATGTCACTCCGATCCTCCTCAGGTCCTCGATGTGGTCGACCCCGAACAGGTCCGCACAGCTGAGGACGTACCCGCTCCCGTTGCCTGTGTCGTAGCGTTTCCTGCAGGGCTGGGCGCAGGACCCCCTGTTCCCGCTGCGTCCCCCCATGAAGCTGGACATGAGGCAGCCCCCCGACATGCAGTAGCAGAGGGCACCCTGGATGAATACCTCGGTGTCTATGGGGGACTCCGGAACGATCCTTGAGAGCTCGTCCAGGGTGAGCTCCCTGGCGAGGACGGCGCGGTCGAAGCCGTTCTCCGCGCACCACTCGAGCCCCTCGAGGGAATGGATGCCCATCTGGGTCGACGCGTGCTTGGCGATGTCTATGCCCTCGATGCATCTCATGAGGCCGAGATCCTGCACGAGGACGGCGTCCGCGCCTATGTCGCTGAGGAACCTCACGAATGTCACCGCGTCGGACATCTCCGAGTTCTTGAGGGAGGTGTTGACGGTCACATGGACTTTGACCCCGTGGTCGTGGGCGTAGTTGACGGCACCCTCCAGCTGACGGTCGGAGAAGTTGCCGGCGAAGGCCCTCGCACCGAAGTCCTTGCCTGCGAGATAGACGGCATCGCATCCCCCTTTGACGGCGGCCGCGAGTCCGTCGGGGTTCCCTGCTGGCGACAGTATTTCCACGCATTCCCCATGGTGCCCCGCTTATAAACATTGCCCGTCAAGTGGCCCACGCCCCGCAACGTGGCAGCACGGTCCCGCCTTTATCTTCCCTCTCGGGGAGACGGGGCCCATGTACATCGACCTAGGATTCATGGGCAGGGGGAGCGACAGCGGCCCGGATGTGTCCCGTTCCGGCGACTCGGTCATCATAGACTGCAGGAGGTGCCGCCTCACCCCCGTCCCCGGCTCGGATGAGTGCATCAGATGCATGGTGGACGCCGTGTGCGCGCACGGGGGATCGGGGAGGATAGTCCTCCGCACGGGCAGGGACCTCGAGGTCTCGGGAGCCGCGGGGAGGGCGATAGGGGAGGTGGCGTCCATCAAGCGCTGGTCTTCGGACACTCCTCTGAAGGGTACGAGGTGCCGGGGATGCAGGGTATCCAGGGCTGCCGTCATGGATGCTGCCTGGAGGGGATTCCCCCGAAACGCGGCGTTCGAGGGTAGGCGCGTCCTGAAGGAAGGGGCTCCGGACAGGGACGAGTGCCGCACCTGCGTCATGAGGACGTCGAAGGCCCTCGAGCAGATGGACTCTGGGATCAGGAGGGTGGTCGGAGGGATGGGACCGGGCGGGGAGGTGCCCCCATGAGACCGAGGCTGCCGTCATTCGGCGAGATATTCAGGCCGCCGCCTTCCGACTGCCCCGACCGTGATGGGGAGACCTGCGAGGAGGACCTCGGCGATGGGCTCCTCCCGATCCCCGGGGAACGCCCGAGATCCGCATCCTTCAGCGCCAGGGACCCTCCTGGAAGAGGGGCTCCGCAGGGACCGCCGTCCGACTTCGCCGGGAGGTTCGCTGCCCTGGTGTCCATGGATGTCAGGTCTAAGCCATCGTACACAGACTGCTGGATAGCCGGATCCTCCGACGGGCTTCGTCCATTGGCGTCGTACGTCACGCCCCAGGGCAGCGTGCTGGTCGGCGTGACGGAGGACGGGGAGGTCGAGTACAACGTCACACCCAGGGAGTACGCCTACCCCGACGGCCTCAACTCGATCGTCATGGACGTGATCGGGGACATCAGGGAGTCGCACCTCTCCAGGGGAGGTCCCCTTGACAGGGATTCCGTCATGGGCATGGCCAGATCCTCGCTCACAGACAGATGGGAGGATGTGGAGAGGGTGTGCGGGCCCTCCGGCCTGGAGGAGGTGGTGGAGGACATATGCGCCATAGCGTACCGCCATTCCGTCGGAGCGGGCATCTTCGATGTGCTCCTGGCCGATCCGCACATCGAGGACGTGTATGTCGACGCCCCCTGCGACGCGAACCGGGTGCACGTGACCGTCAACGGCATCAGCGGGCTGAACTCCCATATGCGCTGCCGGACGAACCTCATGGTCGAGGGACGCGAGGTGGACAACCTCGTGAACATCCTAAAGCGCGAGAGCGGGCTCAGGTTCTGCCACTCCGACCCCGTCCTCGAAACGGATTTCAGGGACTACGACGCCAGGGTGACGGTCATCGGCTACCCGCTCAGCCCGGACGGGAACGCGGTGGCGATCAGGAAGCACTCCGTCCGCCCGTGGACCCTGAGCAGACTGGTATACAACGGGACCGTAGACCCGAAGACGGCAGGGATCCTGTCCTTCCTGGTGAACAGCCGCGCCACCATCCTGATATGCGGCGCGAGGGGAGCCGGGAAGAGCTCCCTGCTCTCCGCCCTCATGTTCGAGTTCCCCCTAGACCAACGTATTCTGACGATAGAGGACACGATGGAGCTGCCGGGGGCGGCCATGCGCCGTCTGGGATACAAGGTGCAGTCCATACTCGTCGACGAGAGGATGGGCGGGGACCAGCTATCCAGATCCGACGAGGCCCTGAGGGTGTCGCTCAGGATGGGGGAGTCCGCGATAGTCCTGGGGGAGGTGAGGGGCGAGGAGGCGAAGACGCTCTATCAGAGCATGCGCGCTGGCAGGGCAGGGAGCGCCATCATGGGAACCGTCCACGGGGACTCTGCGGATTCCGTGTTCAAGAGGATGGTCTTCGACATCGGCATCCCGGAGGAGGCGTTCATGGCGACCGACGTGGTCGTGACCCTGGGGACCGTGAGGGACAGGCGCACGGGGAACCTCATCAGAAGGGTCAACGAGATCGTGGCGACCGGCGAGAGGCCCGGGGAATTCGTGGACATCTCCGACACATCCGCCATGCTCTCCGCACCCGTGATCAGAAGGGCGATGCAGTCCTCACAGAGCACCGCACGCGAGGCCTCCAAGGATATCAGGGCCAGGTCGATGCTCAGATCCCACCTGGCAGGACTCGGGGCGGAGGACGAGAGGTTCCTAGGCCCGGAATGGATCCTGGCTGCCAACGATGCGGTATCCAGGATGAGGAAGGACGAGACCGCGGAGGCGGTGCTTGAGGAGTTCAGGAGGAGGACTGATGCGGCATGAACGGTCCAGACGTCCTCAGGCTCATCGACGAGTGCCCCACTGTCATAGGGATGATGACCACCGCCGTGGAGTCAGGGGGATCCCTCGACACCGCCATACGCTCGGTGGCCGAGTACGGGCCGCGCCTCTCCAGAGATCTGTTCCTCAGGGCCGTGAGGAGGACGGACACCAAGGGGGCTTGCGATCTCGGTGAGGCCCTGTCCGCAGAGGTGGACGGGCTCCCCCAGCAGGCGTCTGGGTACAGGAACGCCATCCTGCTCTGCATCGCCGCGTCGGATTCAGACAGCTCCGGAGAGAGGCTGAGGCTGCTCAGGGAGGCGTCGGACGTGGCTCTCGACTCCGTCAAAGCGATGGGGGAGAGGTACAGCTCATCCCTCACCGTGCCCTGCATGACGGTCTTCGGACTCGGCATAATGGTGCCGATGATCCTGATGTCCGTCATCCCGATGCTCGGAATCGGTGGACTGTTCGGTTCGGTGAGCATCGACAGCGGGCTCGTCGTCCTGGTCACTCTGGTCCTCATCCCCGCTGTCATCCTTGCCGTCACCCTGTGGATCCGCAGGGGGAACCCGTTCATCTCCGGGGACGGTGGGACGGACGGGGTAAGGAACCTGGCCCCGCTCCTCCTGGCCGCGCCTCTCGCGATCTTGCAGCTGCATCTGGGCAGGAGCGTGGAGGAGACGGTGCTCCTCTCGGTCGGACCTGCGGCGGTCGTCGCATTGGTCCTCATGGTTCAAGACCGCAGGGCCGAAAGAAGGAGGATGGAGTGCGAGCGCGGACTCAGGAACTCCGTGTTCGAACTGGGGAACAGACTGCTGGGCGGAGAGGGATTCGAGACCGTCTGCGCGGAGACGATCGGAGCGAGGAGGGAGTGCGAGGAGACCGGCATGCGGCTGGACAGGGAGATCTCGCTCTGCAGGGGCGACGTCGAGTCCGCTCTGTGGAGGGCGGTGGGCCCTGTGTCACCCGATGTCGCCAGGGCGTTCGGCGACATCCTAAGATGCTCCAGGAGGGACGCCGCGGACGCAGGACGCCTGGCGATGTCCCTGGGGAGGCAGTTCCACAACAGCGACAACGTGCGCCGGGAGCTGGAGATGAGGCTGAAGAGCATGAAGGACATGATGACCGGGACAGCCGTCCTGTTCGCCCCCATGGTCCTGGGCATGAGCGCCTCTATGCTGGGGCCTCTGACCGAGATCGCCGGATACGAGGGGACGGGCGATACAGGTGCCGTCCTCTCGGTGTACCTGGTGGAGCTGTGCGCACTGATCGCGATACTGACGTCAAACCTCGGCGGAGGGGACGGCATCAGCACCGCCGTCTGGAGGTTCTGCGCCATGGCCCCCTTGGCGCTGGTGGTGTTCAGGCTGTGCAGCGGCCTCAACCTGTGAGAACGGTTATGACCGGGCTCGGGGATGACGGTGCATGCTCCAACGCCAATGGCTCGTCCTGGCCGCTGCGGTCGCCGGGATCCTGACGGCCCTCGTGTTCGCGGCACCGTTCCTCGCACCCTATGGCGCATTCACCGGCCTCGACGGCAACGCCGGATACATCGACAACGGATGGCAGGGCCACGGCATCGCGGGATTCGCATACCTCCTGGGCGACCTGTTCTGCCACCAGGAGGAGGCCAGGAGCTACGTTCTCAACGGTTCACAGATGCCTGTGTGCATAAGGGACACGGGAATCCTGATCGGGGCCACGGCAGGGTTCTGCATCTGCACAGCTATCGGCAGGAGGCTCTCCGACAGACGCTTCGCCTTTCTCGGCGCCGCCCTGGTCCTGCTGATGGCTGTGGAATGGGCGGTAGAGGGAGCCGTGGGCGACATGCCGGTCCCGAGACTCGTATCCGGGATCGGATGCGGATTCGGAGCCGCCGTGTTCCTGGGATGGATGCTGTACAGGGACACCCAAAACGATGTAGTCATGTAATCGATTCGGGCCTTCATGATCAGCGAGCGCGACACCGAGTTCTGGGAGGACATCTCCGGCACATACAGTTCGGACGACCAGGGCGACGCCCCGCGCCGGATAGTCGACAGCCTCCTCGAATCCGGAGCGGTCCGCCCGGATGACTGCGTCATGGAGATCGGGTCCGGACCAGGGACGTACTCCCTCCCCCTGGCACAGAGGGTGAGGATACTGGTGTGCATGGATTCCTCCGAGGGCATGCTCGAGAGGCTCGGAGCATCGGCGGCCGGTATGGGGATCGGGAACATCGAGCGCTTCCACAAGGACTGGTCCACGTACGTCCCCCGGAAGGGCTACGACTTCTGTCTGGCGACGCTCCTTCCCGGATCGGCATCAGACGATTCCATGAAGAGGATGGAGGGCACCGCTCGCAGGGGCTGCGCCGTCCTGGCATGGGAGAGGCTCGGGTGGGACGACGTCACGGCATCGGTTTCCGATTCCCTCGGGCTTGAGAGGCACGGCCCCGTCAGAGGGACCGAGTTCTTCGAGGACTGGCTCTCCTGTAACAGGAGGGACTTCTCGATCGAGAGGTTCCCCATCGGCCTCACCAGGGAGATACCTCTGGAGAAGGCCGTGGAGAGCGAATGCGCCAAGTTCCGCGCTTTCGGGATCATCGACGGAGTGGAGGATGCTGTAAAGGATGCGCTCTCCCCGTACACCGATGGTGGAATGGTCAGGTTCGAGACCGAGAACGTCCTGAGAATGGTGCGCTGGCTCTGTGAGAAGTCGGAGTGAGGCGAGCAGGCAATTGATTCCTGACGCCGGCCAGTCTGGATTTGATATTTGAGGTGCACGGCTCTTAGTAGATTGTGCATACTGAGAACTGGACTTACTGGCTACCCGCCTCGTTATGGGTGTAGGGTAAAGGGTTTTTTAGGGTTTCGCCGGATCAGTCGCACTTGGTCCAGCCGCAGGACTTGCAGATGTTGCAGCCGCCCTGGAACTCCAGCTCGGCACCGCACTTCGGACAGGGGTTCTTGATCTCCCTGGGCTTCTCCTCGGGCCCCTCCTCGGAGATCCCGTGGATCTGCGCCTGCATCTCCTTGTACATGTCCGTCAGCGCCCAGCCTACCGCCATGGGGCAGCAGGACCCGAGGCTGGTGTCCCTCTTGGTGTGCGTCCTGACGACGTATGACGGGCAGGACCCGCAGGACTTGAGCTGGTCGACTATCGCGTCGATTCCGCATCCGGACCTTGCGGCGAGCGAGATCATCCTGGACAGCCCGACCATGAAGTTGTTGCAGCCGCCTGTGGAACCCTTGTTGAGATAGGCCTCCATGAGCTCGCCCGTGTCCGGGTCGAAGAATGCCGTGCAGTGCAGGCTCCCGCATCCGGTCATAAGCTTCCTCTTCTTGCCGACGACGTTGTCGCCGACCTTCTCGACGATTCCCCTCTTCTCGGGCTTCTCCTCCTTGGGGGCGGGTGCGGGCTCTGGGACCTCGGCCTCCTTCTCCTTCTCCTTCGTGGAGAGGATCCCCAGGCGCTTGCAGCCGTCGCGGAAGACCGTGACCCCCTTGCATCCGGACTCCCAGGCATACATGTAGATGTTGTACACGTCGGGCTCGGGGAACTCCTCGGGGAGATTCACGGTGGAGCTGATGGAGGCGTCGATGTGCCTCTGCCAGGTGGCCTGCATGTCTATCCTCTGCCTGTAGTCCAGGTTCTTGGAGGTGACGAAGAATCCGGGGAGCTGGGACTCGTCCTTGACATCGGGGTGTGCATCCATGTATGCCTGGACGATGGGCGTGTAGACCTTGTAGTACTCGTCGTGATCGGAGAGGGAAGTGGTCCTCCTCTCGTACGAGATGGCGAAGATGGGCTCTATTCCTCCGGAGATGCCGATCATGGTGGAGAGCGTACCGGTGGGAGCTATGGTAAGCAGCTGCGAGTTCCTCAGCCCGTACTGGAGGACGAGGTCCCTCGTCTCCTCGGATGCGTTCTCCTTGAAGAACGGCGAGTCGACGATCTGCTGGGGAACGCACTTGGGGAACATGCCGTACTCCTTCGCCATAAGCGCGGACTCGTTGAGGGCAGTGTCCATCATCAGCCTCCCGAGCTTGTCGCAGAAGTCCACGGACTCGGGGGTGCCGTACTTGTAACCGAGCATGATGAGCATGTCGGCCAGGCCCATGATGCCGAGGCCGATCTGCCTCCAGTTGCGGACGGACTCCTTCTGTTCCTCCAGAGGGTGCAGTGGCAGACCCTCGTCCAGGACGTCGTTGAGACCGCGGACGCAGATCCTGACCGCCTCGATGAAATCCACCACCTGGAACCTGCCGTCCTTGACGAATGCGGCGAGGTTTATGCTGCCGAGAAGGCAGCTCCCTCCGGCAGGGAGGGGCTCTTCGGCACAGGGGTTGGTGCCGGCATATGTGTAGTCCGGGAACTCGCTCAGGAGGTTCCAGGAGGATATCCTGTCCCAGTAGAGGCACCCGGGCTCTCCGTAGTCCCAGTTGGCATGGCAGAGCTTCTCGAAGAACTCTGCAGCATTGAGGTCCTTCCTGATCTTCTGGTTGCTCTCGGGGCGGTCGAACTTCTGCGTGAAGGACTTCCTGTCCCTGACGCACTCCATGAACTCATCGGAGACCCTGATGGACATGTTGGCCTTGGTGACCCTCTCCAGGTCCGTCTTCACGGACATGAACTCCTCGAGGTCGGGATGCTCGCAGGACATCGTGAGCATGAGCGCCCCGCGGCGTCCGTGCTGACCTATCAGGCCTGTGACCATGGAGAAGAGGTCCGTGAACGAGACAGCGCCGGAGGTCTCGGAAGCCGTGTTGTTGATCTTGGCGCCCCGGGGGGCGAGCTTGGAGATGTCTATCCCCGCTCCACCACCGTAGCTGAACGTGCGGGCGAGCCTTCCCGCGGTCTCGAAGATGGATTCTATTGAATCCTCGGGCGGGGTGAGGACATAGCAGTTGGAATAGGTGACTTTGAGTCCGCTCTTGTAGAGCCCCCTGTTGGCCAGGATCCTTCCGCCGAAGAGGAACTTCTTCTCGGCGATCATCCTGCGGATGTCAGCGTTGCCGTTGCTGATACGGTCGAGCCACTGATCGAACGTCTCGTTGTCGTGGCAGTACTTCTTGGTCCATATGTCGATGCCGAGCTGGTTGTCGGCACCGAGCCATTCCTCTACGTTCACTTTTCGTCCCCCTTTGTCGCTGTTTTGACTGCTCTCCCCCATCATCCCGTCGGGGTATTTTATGGTCTCTGTCATTAGAATGATTTTTACATCGGTGTATACATCCAACTATGGAAATCGAATGATTAGAAACTCATTCTGCTGAGAATTTTATGATTATTGAACTAAATATGGTTGATAATTGGATAAAATGACCTGTATTTTGACCCGAAAATTGGTTTATGTAAACATAATGAAGTTTATTTTGTCATATACATCCAATATCATAAATGACGATTTATGATCAATCAGAACAGTGCAGCTTCATATCTGGCACATGATCTATTGCAGATTAAGAAGAAAAAATAGAATGCCACCAAAAGGTGGCGTTTGATAAGTTTTTGTAATTAGGTCTGTGCCTTTCTGAATTCAATATTACGTTGTACAATCAGAGACTCCAACTCTTTGCAAGCTCCGATAGCACCATCGCTGTCTTCCTTAGCGATTAATGCAACAATGTTGCAGGCCATATCATGGATCTGTTTATCCAAGTCGATTGTTTCGGCTTTATCCTTCCACGGCATATTGCGAATAGCATCATATGCATGCTCAATGACTTTGGCAGTCTCCGTCATCCCTTTGTCAGCCGCCGAATACATGGCCGCTTCCATCATCATCTCTGTATCCGTGATGTACTTCCTACGATAGTCACGTGTTACATCCTCGTATCCAGCGGACTCACGATCGACACTGAATTCAAGGATCATCAACGCAACAAGAATCACGAAGAACAGCGCCATGATTATGGAGACCACCAGGACATTGTTCCAGTTCAGGATAATGAACAGGATGCCCAGAATGGTTTCCACCACAACCAGGGCCGTGGAGATCATCGACATCGAAACGCTGAAGATATAGCGACTCTCGGTTTTTGGAACAAGCAATGGGGATATGATCAGAACTGCGAATGACAGATTCATGAACACCATCGCGACGATCTGTACACTCGAAGGCGAGAAATCCATCGCGACAAGCATGATGATATCTATCATAACGAAGACGATCAACTCAGCTAGCATGGTGAGCAGGTTTCTTACCATCATGATATCCTCTCTCCGCACTCGGGACAGAACTTCGCAGTTGGTTCCAGGGGGTTGCCGCACTTGGGACAGTTGCGTACTAAGGCGAACCCGCACTCGGGACAGAACTTCGAGTTCATTGGTACAGTAGCCCTGCATCCAGGACATATCAGGCATGGCTGGTTCTGCTGCACCGGTTGTTGACCCTGCTGCCCCATAGGCTGTTGCATCATCATGTTGCCAGCCATGTTTCCGAATGCACCGCCTGCAGCAATGCCGAATCCCAAGCCCGCCCCTGCACCTGTCAAAGGATTGCCCTCGTTTTTGGCCATGTTGTTGAGTATTTCGGCGGATGCACTCTCCTGGAAGGTGATTCCCAATGTGTCCAGACGAGCCTTCTCACCCTGGGCCCTGATACTCATCGCCACCCTGTCCGCACGAGCCGCCTCGAGTTGCTTCCTGCTCTCGTCATCAGCAATCTCCAGTGCGGAGATGTAGAAGTTGACCAACCTGATACCATACTCATCCAGGACTTCGTCAAGAACAGGTTTGATCATATCTGCGATCTCATCCTGTCTGGAACATATCCCGATGATCTCATCATCCATGGACTTCACTACTCTGCCGATGGAGGATTTGACGCTCTGGTTGAACGGAGCCCTGAACTCTGAAATCACATCTGCGGGTCCGAGCTGGTCTATGTTCGGCCCTACGTACTTGAGGAAGAACTTTTTCGAGTCCTTGACTTGAACGGTGAACGATCCACGGGACATAAGAGTGGTGGCGATCCCATGGACCTTGTCTACCACCTGGATCGGCCCATCCGTACCCCATTTCATATCCAGCTTGTGTGCCTTGTTGACATAGTATACCTTGCAGTTGTAGATACTCACTCCACCGGACAGAGAATTCTTGATTCTGCTGAGGAATGGGTAGTTGTTGGTATCCAGAACATATTCTCCTGCGGAGAATATCTCCTCAACGACCCCGTTCTTCCAGAAGAGGGCGTCCTCGTTCTCCGACACTATAAGTCTGGAGTTCACGTTGAAATCCTCGTATGGGACCTTCCAGATCAGTGATTCTGGACTTCCCTCGCTCTTGATCACACTGAGGAAAGTCTTCTTCCCCTCCGGGTAGTTGACCTCGTTGGGGTTCTTCTTGAACAGTGCCATGGTCCACCTCACAGGGAAATCTTCCTCATGGTGTCCAGATTCCCGATACCATTGATTGGGACCTGGCCGAAGCTCACGCCTATGTTTCCGCTGGATATGGTCACTGGAAGATAGATCAGCTCCTTAGCAGTCGATTTACCCATCCTTAGTTGAGGATGGGATGCCTTGTGGGAGTTCAGATAGGCCTCCGCTTTAATTTCCGCCTCCTGAGCAGTGCTCATGGGAGGCATCACCTTCATTCCGGAGATATGACTCGATATTGCGGAATCGGCCACATTCTTGACCTCGCCGCCCATGCTGATCGCGGTCTCATTCCCCTTGATTCCATCGAAGATCTTCTTCTGGGGCCTGATACTGAACACGTCGGTTATCCCGCCGTTCGGATTGGTGATGATATCGTCCCTTGTCGTGAACTCTGCCGAGATGAGGGTGGTCTCTGATACCTCCACCGATCTCTTCTTCCAGAGGGATCCAGTCTCGAAACTGTATTTGACCTCCACGACCCAGAACGGAACCAGGGTGTCACCGGAACCCTTTGCGATCTTCACTGTTCCACTGCCCGCTTTGGCGGCGAGTATCTTCGAGAATTCGGCGAACGTCTCGGTATATCTCTCGGGACGACGGAACTGGACTTCGAAACCGGGTGTTCCAAGCTTCTCCTGACGGGACAGTTCACCGACCATAGAAGCTGTGGTCTGCAGAACGCTTCCAGAATCGAGCTCCGGACATTTGCATACCGTGTCAGCTATGGAGATCACGGTCTTTACCACGACGATCTCTTTGGAGATGGCAGTGGACATGGAACCGAAATCTAAGCTGGACATGGACTCCGTCTTGGCCTCCTCCAGTTTCTTCAGACCCTCGTTCAGTTTGGGGATGGCCTGCATACTCTTGTTTTCCACCACCTCTGCAATTCCATCGCAGGATAATGCCAAGGCCTCGAACCTCTTTTTCACGATCTCGTATTCCTGGAGGCCGTCGAGAGCCTGAACGGAATTCCTGAAATTGTTAGCCATGTAGTGGTATCTGCCGTCGGTTTGCTCTGCGAGGAGATTGACGTTGTTCATTACCAGACCGTATGCATACGTGACGTCAGAAGCGGTTCTGATTGTCAGTTTAGCCTCGTCATCGACAGCCAGCGACTGCACCGACTTGATCTTGCTGTCGAATGTGAAGAGTAGTTTAGGCTCGTGTTTGACATTGATTGACTTCAGCGTCCTGAACGGCATTGCGATGAGCTGATTGGAAAGTATGTTGATGAAACCGAACCGATACTCACGGAACTCCGATTCCACACTAGGCCTGACATTTGTCATGAAAATGTTGTGCCTTGCGATGGGATCCATTGTCTCGGTCTGTTCCACGTTGATCCCTGCGGGAATCGCCTGTCTGAGCCAGGACATGATCTCAGCCTTTGCCTGGTTCAGCGCTTCCATGGCATCGGACTTCAGATTTGTGCAACCGCAACTCTTGCAGACGATGTACTGCGCATTTGGATCGGAGATGTCCAAAGCGTCACCGCAACTCTTGCATCTGGGAACATCATACATCTGCATTTGACGTCACCCCTTGTTGAGTGCCCTGATGAGATTGTCAATTCTCTCATTGACCTGGTTGATGTATGCAATCAGCTCTGCCCTGACCTCATCGGTGTAGGCCTTGGATTTGTTGTAGTACATCTTGTTGTGGTTGTCTATAGCTGAATAACAGCCTCTGCACACGTAAACACACTTCGAATCTGCAGTCTAGATGGGAGACTCGGTTTTATCCAGGATATCCCGGATCGGTTTCGTAATCATGGCATCCATGGGAATGTAGTGATATCCTTCCCCAGACACCTCCTTGCCACAGAACCAGCATTTGGCTGTTTTTGCAGCGCCCTTGACAAAGTCCTCATCATCCTTGAGCGCAGCACCATCGTTGAGATCGCGCCTGTAATTAGCAGCCTGTGTGGCGTAATCTGCGGCCTTCTTCGGATCGTTCCATACGAAAGCCTGCGCCAGAGTCTCATAACCCACAGCAGCCAATCTCAGCGATTCTTCCCTTCCTGTAGATTTCTCCTCGAAGAATATCTCGTCAATCAGAATGGCATCGTCCCCGATTTTGGAGACATACTCACGGCTGAGATCTATGAGAGCCTTTCCCATTGCCTCTGTGCATTTGTAACTCTCCTTAGCCTCGGAAGCCTCCTTGAGCATCGTGTTGGCCCGGTATCTGAGGTCGCACTCGAGCGCTATCCTGTCGGTGGTGATGTTGTGGACACCGTATTTGATCTGGAGTCCTGGCTTCTGGGCTGCCAGAGTCTGAAGCTTCTTCATTTCGTTGAGGTTACCACTCTGACTCAGATCGATCATGGCGATCTTGATGTCGATCGATGGGTCTGAGTTCCCCTTCTCCTTTGCTTTAATCAGCTGCTTCCTGGCTTCGGCGAACTGCTTTCTAGTGATGAGGTCCTCGCCCTTGCTCATCTTGATTTCGGCTTTCTCCTCTTTGCTTTTGAATAGTCCCATTTCGGAATCACCTTTCGTTGATAAAAGAATGAAAAAATGATTGAGGAAAGGGCGAGTCGCATGTCATTCTTCGATGACCCGCCCTGTTTAGTTCATCCCAGGAAGAACCTCTTCACGTTGGGCTTGAACAGGTAGACCAGGATGATGATGTTGATGATCAGAGGAATGATTCCAACAAGAACCAACAACGTAAACAGTCCGCCAATGATACCCAGGATACTGAAAATAACACCCAGGTACCACATTATCTTCCAACCTCTGAGGAATCCGACTCCGATCACGATGTAGATCAATGCGATAATGATCGCTAAAGGCGGTATCGCGAAAAACAACAGACCGAACAGGATTCCCATGATAACGTACAGGGCCCCAAGGATGGTAACCATCAAGGGACGCTTAGCGCCTTCGTAAGACTCCATGTTTATCGTCTCAAAAGCTGAGTGTTCTTATTTATAATTTATGCATTACATAAATCGTAAAGCTTATTTTCTTTTAAATACTAATGTTCGATGATTAACGAAAAATGGATTGTTAGCATTATTTTTGAAATGCATATTCCAGTGATATGGATTACACTAATCTGAAATCGTCAGTGTTTGAAAACACTCATGCGATCAAGATAATCCTGATTCTGAGAAACGAGGGACCTATGGTAAAGGGCGAACTTGCATCCAAAATTGCTAAGGGAACTTCGACTGTCCAAGCCAGAATAGCGGATTTA